>Ga0209389_1001948_pt1 | contig 15231 bp, 12 predicted proteins | sample CowpearedBW_FD_187526 | JGI IMG/M metagenome (GOLD analysis project Ga0209389, IMG submission 187526) | Root nodule microbial communities of legume samples collected from California, USA - Cow pea red BW (SPAdes) (version 2) | ecosystem: Host-associated > Plants > Roots > Nodule | place: USA...
TTAAATATTGAAATTAGTATAATAAATATAAATATTGGTACTAACGTATTTTTTATTTTAAAATCTTATGTAATATTATTTTTTAGTTTTAAAATATTTATTATGAGGCGTCAACTTTTTTAAAGAGAATTTATTTTAAAAAATTCTTAAAAAATATAAAAAGGTATTGATTCGTTGCTTCACGAAATATATTTTAGAACTTCATAAAATTTCTAGAACATTTTTCACACAAATATTAATGAATGCAAATGTTAAAAAAAAATATTAATTTTGAGAATTTTCTAAAATAAATCCTTTTAAAAAATTTGACGCAACATAATACACATTGTAAAACTAAAAAGTAATATTACATAAGATTTTAAAATATATAAAATAAGTTAATACCGATATTTATATTTATTATATTAATTTTAATATTTTAATTACATTTTAAGTTACGGAAAACTTTAATATAAATAAAAAAATGATAAAAATGTTAATTAGTGTATTTAAAGTATGATGCATATTTCAAGTATTATTTCCTAAGCACTTTCAAATTATAAACTTTATATTATTATTGCATAGTGCAATCATATGTAATTAGTGCAATTCGATTCAAAATAGTGTAATTAAGTTCAAAAATGGTGCAATTCAGTTCAAAATTAATGCAATCTGGTTCAAAAATAGTACAATTCAGTTCAAAAATAGTGAAGTTTATTCAAAATTAGTGCAATTTGGTTCAAAAACGGTTCAAAAACAATGTTGTTAAGTTAAAAATTAGTACAGTTCAGTTCAAAAATAGTGTAGTTCAGTTCTGACGTAGTGCAGTTCATAAAACAATTTAGTTTATAACAATTCAGTTCAGTTTATATTATAGTGCAGTGCAGTTTAGTTTATTTTTAAGAATAACAGTTCAGTTCAGTTCATCTGAACTGTTTTTCAGTTTAGTGCAGTTCATGCAACTAGTTTTTTAGTTCAGTGTAGTTTTTTGGTAGTGCAGTGTAGTTTGGTTTATTTTGCCCAACCCTAATCTGACCTATAAAACATGATTTGTAAATCCGATTCGGAAACTCGGTTCGAAAAGTAAAACGACACTCAACAGATAAACGAGACCCTTAAACAGGACCACTAAAGTCCGCCTATAAACTTAACCTGTAAACTCGACAAGAAAACTTGACGCGTAAACACGGCGCATAAACCTATCTACTAAAGTCGATCGTAAACTTGTCTTATAAACACAACCCCTACAATATACTTGTAAATTCAACCGTAAAGTAAAAAACAAAACATGATTTTTAAAACAAACCTTAAAATTTGACCCTCTATAATCAGGGCCTAATCACAAACTGCAACCTCGATTTTAAAACTCGTCATGTAAATCTGACTAGTAAACTGGACCATCAAATGTGACCTATAAAACAAGACCCGTAATCTCGATTTGTAAATCCAACACACATGTCCATAAACTAGACCCGTAAACTCATCGGTAAAATGGACCCATCAACAGAATCTGCAAAGTCAACCCGAAAAAATGACTAGTAAACTCGACTCATACACTTGATCTGTAAACTCGGCCCCAACACTCGAATCGCAAACTCCGCCCCTAAACCTATCCCACAAACTCAACCCATAAACATAACACGTATAATCTATCCATATATTAGACTGAAAACTCAAACCAAAACACACAACCCCTAAAATCAACATAAAATATGACCTCATAAAATGTGTGCCGAAATAATACCCATAAACTCGGCCCGTAAACATATTCCATAAATTCGACCCATAAACACAACGAATACATTTCACCATTAAATTCGAGCATAAACCCGAATCGAAAAAATCACCTATAAATCGACATAAAATTTGACCCCCTAAAATATGAGCCATAATCACGACCCATAAGCTCGACTCGTAAACTTGACTAAACTATTTAACTTATAAAATATGATTCATAAATTCGATCCATAAACTCGGTTCGAAAAGTATAACAAAACTTAATAGATAAGCGAGACTCGTAAAGTCCGCCTATAAACCTAACCCTTAAACTAGGCATGAAAACAGGACCCGTAAACACGACCCATAAATTCAATAAAGTCGATCGTAAACTTGTCTTATAAACACAACCCTGTATAACATGAGTTGTAAAACAAACCTTTAAATTTGGCCTTGTATAACACAACCCTAATCACGAACCACAACCTCGTTTTTAAAACTCTTCCTCTAAATCTAACTAGTAAACGTGACCAACAAATATGGCCTATAAAACAAGACCCGTAATCTCGATTTGTAAACCAAACTCATATGTCCATAAACTAGACACTTAGAGTCAGCGGTAGATTCGACCCGTGAACTGAATTTGCAAAGTCAACCCGAACAAACGACCAATAAACTCGACAAGAAAACTTGACCCGTAAACACGGCGCATATACCTACCCAATAAAGTTGATCGTAAACTTGTCTTATAAACACAACCCCTAGAATAGACTTTTAAATTCAACCGTAAAGTTAAAAGGAAAACATGATTCATAAAACAAACCTTAAAATTTGACCCTGTATAACACGACCCTAGTCACGAACTACAACCTCGATTTTAAAACTCGTGCTGTAAATCTGACTAGTAAACGTGACCATCAAATGTGACCTATAAAACAGGACCCATAATCTCGATTTATAAACCCAACTCATTCATCCGTAAACAACACCCATAAACTCATCGGTAAAATTCACCCGATAACTGGATCTGAAAACTCCACCCAAAAAGACGACCAAGAAACTCGACTCGTACACTTAATCCGTAAACTCGACCTGAAAACTCGAATCTCAAACTCGGCCTGTAAACCTATCGCATAAAATCAACCAATAAACACAACACGTATAATCTATCCATATATTAGACTGAAAACTCAAACCAAAATCACATCACCTAAAATCGACATAAAATTTGATCTCATAAAATGTGTACCGAAATAACACCCGTACTCTCGACTAGTAAACATATTCCATAAATTCGACCCACAAACAGAACACATACATTTCACCCATAAAATTGAGCATGAACTCGAACCAAAAAAAATCACCGGTAGAATCGACATAAAATTCGACCCTGTAAAATATAAGCCATAATCACAACCCACAAACTCGACAAATAAACTTGACTAACCTATTTGACCTATAAAACACGATTCGTAAATCCGTTCTGGAAACTCGGTTCGAAGAGTAAAACAAAACTTAATAGATAAACGAGACTCGTAAACAGGACGAGTAATGTCCGCCTAAAAAATGACTAGTAAACTACACTCGTACACTTGATCCATAAACTCGGTCTGAAAACTCAGATCGCAAACCCGGCCCGTAAACCTATCGCATAAACTCAACCCACAAACAAAACATGTATAATCTATCCATATATTAGACTGAAAACTCAAACCAAAAACACAACCTCTAAAATCGACATAAAATTCGACCTCGTAAAATGTTTGGCGAAATAACATCCGTAAACTCGGCTGTAAGCATTGTTGACAAAGATTGATTAAAATATTTTGATGATGATAAAGATGCTGAAGAAAACACTTGAAGATATTGAAGAAAATATAGTATGTTTAAATATTCTTATTGTAATAGACTTAAACTTTTTCTAGTTAGGTGTTTTTTCTAGTTCGGTGCAAAATTGTTAGAACAACACTTATATTTTTCAAAACCCACTTAAGATAATCGATTACCACGAATGGTAATCGATTATCACTGGCAGTTATAACTTGGCTCTTGAAAAATGACTTGAAATAATCGATTACCACTAGCAGTTATAAAAATATTTGTTCAAATTTGTACATGAGATAATCGATTACCATTTTGGGTAATCGATTAACACTGCAAAACTTTGTTTTCAAAAATCACTGGAATAATAGATTATCTTAAATGGTAATCGATTATCCTTGGCAGTTTTAGCTAAGCTCTTCATTTCTAACTCAGCCTGTGAAAATCTCTTTCAATAGAACTGAGTTTCGAAACTTCAAACAACCTTTTCAAGATTCAGAGTTCTTGTGCTGTGACTACAAAGTGTTGCTATGTGAGATTCTTAAAAAATAGCTTTGAAAAGCCTAGTGTGAGTGAGTGATAACTTTTTCTAAGTGAGTTCTTAGAAGATTGAGTGTTGTGTTGTTGCTAGAAAAGTTGTCATCCTCTGTGTGATTCAGGGGGAACTTTTTGTTCATCTCTTGTGGTTGTTCAAGAGAGGTGTTTTCTAATCCTTACTCTTTTATAATCTATTGTAATCTGATTATTATAGTGATGGAGTTAATCTCCTTGTTTAAGAGATTAACAACTAGATGTAGGATCTTTTGATCTGAACTAGTATAAATATCAGTGTGCATCCTTCTCCTTTAAATTCTTTATTTATCTGCACTTCAAGTTAAAGTAACTGTGATTTTAAGTTAATCATTTAAATTTTGAGTTAATCATTATAAAAATCCAATTCACCCCTTCTTGGTTTTTGACCATAGAATAAATCTTTCGTTGCGCGATACAAACAAGCATATTCCATAAACTTCACCCATTAAGACATCACACAAATTTCACATGTAAATTCAAGCATAAACCCGAACCGAAATAATCACCATAAAATATGAGAAAAAATCACGACCCACAAACTCGACCCGTAAACTTGATTAAACTATTTAAACTGTAAAATACAATTGTAAATCGGATCCATAAACTGGGTTTGTAATGTAAAACGAAGCACGACAGATAAACAAGACCCGTAAATAGTACCAGTAAAGTCTGCCTATAAACCTGACCCGTAAACTCGGCATGAAAACTTGACCCGTTTCTACGGCCAATAAACTTATCCAATAAAGTTGATCGTAAACTTCTCTTATAAACACAACACCTACAATAGACTTGTAAATTCAACCATAAAGTCAAAAATAAAACATGAGGCATAAACAAAACTTAAAATTTGACCCTGTATAAAACGATCCTAATCACGAACTGCAATCTCTATTTTAAAACTCGTCCTGTAAATCTGACTAGTAAACTCGGCCATCAAATTTGACCTAAAAAATAGGGCCCGTAATCTCGATTTGTAAACCCACCTCATATGTCCATATGTTAGACCCATAAATTCACTGGTAAAATTGACCAGTAGAGTGGATTTGCAAAGTCAACACCAAAAAACGAGTAGTAAACTACACTCGCACACATGATCCGTAAACTCGGTATAAAAACTCGGATCACAAACTCGTCCCGTAAACCTAACCCATAAACTCAACCTATAAACACAACATGTATAATCTATCCATATATTAGAATGAAAACTCAAACAAAAAACACAACCTCTAAAATCGACATAAAATTTGATCTCGTAAAATGTTTGCAAAATAACATCCGTAAACTCGGCTGTAAGCATATTCCATAAACTTCACCCATTAAGACATCACACAAATTTCACCTGTAAATTCGAGCATAAACCCGAACCGAAATAATCACCGGTTATAACGACAAAATATTTCACCCTGTAAAATATGAGCAAAAATCATGACCCATAAACTCAACCCGTAAACTTGACTAAACTATTTGAACTATAAAAAATGATTCATAAATCCGATCCGTAATCTTGGTTTAAAAAGTAAAACGAAGCATACCAGATAAACGAGACCCGTAAATAGTACCAGTAAAGTCTGCCTATAAACCTGACCCGTAAACTCGACATGAAAACTGGACCCGTTAACACGGCACATCAACTTATCCAATAAAGTTGATCGTAAACTTCTCTTATGAACACAACCCTTGCAATAGACTTGTAAATTCAACTATAAAGTCAAAAAGAAAACATGAGGCGTAAAACAAACCTTAAAATTTTACCCTGTATAACACGATCCTAATCACGAACTGCAATCTCGATTTTAAAACTCGTCTTGTAAATTTGACTAGTAAACGCGACCATCAAATTTGACCTAAAAAATAGGACAAGTAATCTCGATTTGTAAACCCACCTCAAATGTCCATATGTTAGACCCGTAAACTCACTGGTAAAATTGACCCATGAACTAGATCTGCAAAGTCAACCCAAAAAAATGACCAGTAAACTACACTTGTACACTTGATCCGTAAACTCGGTCTGAAAACTCGGATCGCAAACTCGGCCTGTAAACCTATCCCATAAACACAACCCATAAACATAACATGTATAATCTATGCATATATTAGACTAAAAACTCAAACCACAAACACAACCTCTAAAATCGACATAAAATTCGACCTCGTAAAATGTCTAGCGAAATAACATCCGTAAACTCACCCATTATGACATCACACAAATTTCACGTATAAATTCGAGCATAAACCCGAACCCAAATAATAACCGGTTATATCGACAAAATATTGCACCCTGTAAATATGAGCAAAAATCACGACCCATAAACTCGACCCGTAAACTTGATTAAACTATTTAAACTGTAAAATACAATTGTAAATCTAATTCGTAAACTTGGTTTGAAATGTAAAACGAAGGACGACAAATAAACGAGACCCGTAAATAGGACTAGTAAAGTCTGCCTATAAACCTTACCCGTAAACTCGACATGAAAACTTGACCTGTTACTACGGCCCATAAACTTATCCAATAAAGTTGATCGTAAACTTCTCTTATGAACAGAACCCCTATAATAGACTTGTAAATTCAACCATCAAGTCAAAAAGAAAAGATAATGTGACTATGAAATTTGACCTTGTATAACACGATCCTAATCACGAACTGCAATCTCGATTTTAAAACTCGTCCTGTAAATCTGACTAGTAAACTCGGCCATCAAATTTGACCTAAAAAACAGGACCCGTAATCTCAATTTGTAAACCCACCTCATATGTCCTTAAGTTAGACCCGTAAACTGTAACACCCCAATTTTAGGATGTCACGAGAAGTTGTTATAGTTCATTTACTTAAAATTAAAATAAATGTATCACGAAAAGACACTTCAAATTTAAATGCTTCCTTGTTACTTCAAATTTAAATGTAAATAGGTAATCCAAATGTTAATTTGAAATAATAATAATTAAAAAAACAAAGTTCGAACTAAATACTAGGAATCAAAAGAAAATTTCATAGTCTTCACTGTTTGATTTAAATCAACAAAAGAAACCATAATTCCCCGAATCCACTCTATCCTTTCCGAAATCTACTTCGAGTCAGAAATATCTGCATTGTCGTCTGCTCCCGTATAACACACACGTTATACGATCATCGCACATGCAACAAACACACAAACAAACAAATAGGGGTAAGCTAACCATAAACAATGATATTCATAAAAGAAATTCATAAATAAAACATGTCCAATAATACTCAACGTCGCATTCAAGTAACAAGGAAGCATTATAGTCACATTTCATCCTTGGTTTGAACACACAAACCCCAAATCCAAACAATCATACTAAACCAAACATAGCATAACTTTCATCTAAAATCTTCATTAAATTCCAGCAAGAGTTTTGAAGCAAATCAAAATACTGTCAACATTCTACTCATGAGAATTTCGTATTGCCAACTAAATATACACCATCACATCATGCTTGAAAAATAAAGTCTCATAACCAAACCAAATTCATTTATCGCTTGCATATTTAATACACACCAAATATTTAATAAAATACACGGGAACAACGAAAAATAATTTAAAGTTTAACCTGCACTTAAATATTTCTAAAGAGAACAACGAAATAACTTATCATGTATAACACAGTGAACACGCTACCCCAAATTTCTTTTCGCACAACAATAGAAAATAAAGCAAGCAAAGACCAACAACTTTTCACCCTTTATTCACATGAATTCTTAAGCTAAAGGAGGGAGAACCCCATGGCACGGTCTGCACCAAAAATGAAGGAACCCAACTTCATCAAAAGAGATATGATTGGTTTAGAGAAAGAAAGAAAAACACAAAACAACCCCGTGGCCCCCCACCACCTCATGTATTTACGTGTGGTATTAATAGAAAGAGTAAAAGAAAGAGAAAAAAAAATTAAGAGAAGGAGAGAGGAACAGCTGGAGACGTGAAAGAGCAAAACAAAACATGCCTTTATGTGAAATAAATGGAAAGGGAAGAAAGAGAAAAAGTTTAGGAACCCATTCTCATCCCTACAAAGTGAAGAAACACAAAACCAAACCATGCAATTCTCCAGTGACGCAGCAAAATAATATTTCCCGAAAGGAACCCCTATTTCTGTGAGACAATCTGCACTCTCAACTCCAAAGGAAAAGCCAAAATAATACCTCATGTATTGATTATAATTAAAGAATAAAGAAGAGAAAGAACTTAGAAGAAGGAAGAAAAATGGAAACCCGTGAATCTCTTTGCACCCCATGAACATGTACTCTACAGTTTACTATGAAAAGGTAAGCCAAAAAGAAAAAAATAAAAGAACCAACGCATGAACCCATGCAACCCAAACTGTTGCACCATTAACCCACTTCTACACCATGAACCAACTGCCGCACCGTGTATATTCATGAACCCATTTACCTCCAAACCTCAACAACTAGATTTGTAGTAAGAAACATCCACCCAAGAATATGAACCACATTACCATAAGAACACTAAACAACCTCAACAGAACCCAAACGAACTGCATGCACGCACGTTTATACTGCACCAACAACCTCTTCAACGTTGCACACCAAAACAGCGTAAACGAAGGTATATCCCTACCCAAACGGTGGCAGCGCAATAACTCATCCAAGACAAACCTCACGCAAGTAAGCAATGAAAAGAAAAGCAAGTGGGTGTATTCATCAATAGTGGGTTCGAACACTAAAAAAAAAACAAAAGCAGAACAACCCTCATCATCAATCTATAACAGCATGCAAATTCTCCAAGAACCCATCACCAAACAACCAAAGCATAGAGAAGAAAAAAAATATTAAGCTTCATGCATCAAGCACACGAAAACAAGAAAAAAAATAGATATAGCTTCCCCTACCTCTCTAGATGATTCCTCTTCTCTACCACTGAAAACTCTAACTTGCACCCTTCCTCTCTTTTCCTTCTCCCGTCTCACTCTTTTCTCTAAAGAAAATTTCTAGGGTTTAGCTTTATCTAATCCCACCCAATAATTCTGTTAACATTTTTTAGCCCATTTTATTTTTCCTTATCATTTAACTCTAAAAGATAAAAAAAAACAGAAGATAAAATAGAAAGAAAATGAGCAACGAACATAAATTGGTTGCAGCGTTATTTTCGCAGGCCCCTAGAAACACAATCTATTTAATATTTCTGCATGCCCATGGAAACACAATCCATTTACGCTGCATGGGCCCCACACCTTTAAAGGAGAGAAAAGTTTTGAATTCTAAAAAAATCAAAAACGCAACTTTCACCACTAGGCTATCCAATGCATTACACTTTCACCACTACGCTACATAACATCACATGATATCATATGCATTATAAAAATTAAACCATTTATACTTTACTAACCGTAATTCCTTAAATCACTTAAATAATTATTATAAATACCACAATAACTTAAATTTCTCACATAATAATTATTTCCTATTTCATAATTTAATAACCTAATTAAATTAAATTAATTAATTATATTAACCAAGCCATTAACATTTTTTTTCCTGGGTCTTACATAAACTCACTGGTAAAATTGATCCGTAAACTAGATCTGCAAAGTCAACCCGAAAAAATGACAAGAAAACTACACTCGTACACTTGATCCGTAAACTCGGTCTGAAAACGCGGATCGCAAACTCGGCCCGTAAACCTATCCCATAAACTCAACCCATAAACACAACATGTATAATCTATCCATATATTAGACTGAAAACTCAAACCAACAACACAACCTCTAAAATCGACATAAAATTCGACCTCGTAAAATGTTTGGCGAACTGACATCCGTAAACAAAGTTGTAAGCATATTCCATAAACTTCACCCATTAAGACATCACAAAAATTTCACCTGTAAATTCGAGCATAAACCCAAACCGAAATAATCACCGGTTATATCGACAAAATATATCGACCCGTAAAATATGAGCAAAAATCACAACCCATAAACTCGACCCGTAAACTTGATTAAACTATTTGAACTATAAAACACGATTCATAAATCTGATCCGTAAACTTGGCTTGAAAAGTAAAATGAAGAACAACAGATAAACGAGACCCGTAAATAGTACTAGTAAAGTCTGTCTATAAAGCTGACCCGTAAACTCAGCATGAAAACTTGACACGTTACTACGGCCCATAAACTTATCCAATAAAGTTGATCGTAAACTTCTCTTACCAACACAAGCCCTACAGTAGACTTGTAAATCCAACCATAAAGTCAAAAAGAAAACATGAGGCGTAAAACAAACCTTAAAATTTGACCTTGTATAACACGGTCCTAATCACGAACTGCAATCTCGATTCTAAAACACGTCCTGTAAATCTAACTAGTAAACTTGGCCATTAAATTTGATCTAAAAAACAGGACCCGTAATCTCGATTTGTCAACCCACCTCATATGTCCATAAGTTAGACCCGTAAACTCACAAGTAAAATTGACTCGTGAACTGGATCTGCAAATTCAACCAGAAAAAATGACCAGTAAACTACACTCGTACACCTGACCTGTAAACTTGGTCTGAAAATTCAAATTCTCAAACTCGACACGTAAACCTATCCCATAAACTCAACCCATAAACACAACATGTATTATCTATCCATATATTAGACTAAAAACTCAAACCAAAAACACAACCTCTAAAATCGACATAAAATTCGACCTCGTAAAATGCCTGGCGAAATAACATTCGTAAACTCGGCTGTAAGCATATTCCATAAACTTCACCCATTAAGACATCACTCAAATCTCACCTATAAATTCGAGCATAAACCCGCACCGAAATAATCACCGGTTATATCGACAAAATATTTCACCCCGTAAAATATGAGCAATAATCACGACCCATAAACTCGACCCGTAAACTTGATTAAACTATTTGAACTATAAAACACGATTCGTAAATCCGATCCGTAAACTTGGCTTGAAAAGTAAAACGAAGCACAACAGATAAACAAGACCCGTAAATAGTACCAGTAAAGTCTGCCTATAAACCTGACCCGTAAACTCAGCATGAAAACTTGACCCGTTACTACGGCCCATAAACTTATCCAACAAAGTTGATCGTAAACTTCTCTTATGAAGACAACCCCGATAGTAGACTTGTAAATTCAACCATAAAGTCAAAAAGAAAACATGAGGCGTAAAACAAACCTTAAAATTTGACCTTGTATAACATGTTCCTAATCACGAACTGCAATCTCGATTTTAAAACTCGTCCTGTAAATCTGACTAGTAAACTCGACCATCAAATTTGACTTATAAAAGAAGACCCATAATCTCGATTTGTCAACCTACCTCATATGTCTATAAGTTAGACCCTAAACTCACTAGTAAAATTGACCCGTGAACTGGATATGCAAAGTCAACCCGAAAAAATGACCAGTAAACCAGACACGTACACTTGATCCGTAAATTCGGTCTGAAAACTCGGATCGCAAACTCGGCTCGTAAACCTATCGCATAAACTCAACCTATAAACAAAACATGTCTAATCTATCAGTAAATTAGACTGAAAACTCAAACCAGAAACGCAACCTCAAAAATCGAGACAAAATTCGACCTTGTAAAATGTTTGGCGAAATAACATCCGTAAACTCGGCTGTAAGCATATTCCAAAAACTTCACCCATTAAGACATCACACAAATTTCACTTATAAATTCGAGCATAAACCTTAACCGAAATAATCACCGGTTATATCGACAAAATATTTTGACCCGTAAAATATGAGCAAAAACCATGACCCATAAACTCGACCCGTAAACTTGATTAAACTATTTGAACTATAAAACACGATTCGTAAATCTGATCCGTAAACTTGGCTGGAAAAGTAAAACGAAGCACAACAGATAAACGAGACCCGTAAATAGTACTAGTAAAGTCTCCCTATAAACCTGACCCGTTACTATGGCGCATAAACTTATCCAATAAAGTCGATCGTAAATTCTCCTATGAACACAACCCCTATTGTAGACTTGTAAATTCAACCATAAAGTCAAGAAGAAAACATGAGGCGTAAAACAAACCTTAAAATTTGACCTTGTATAACACGACCCTAATCACGAAGTACAATCTCGATTCTAAAACACGTCCTGTAAATCTACCTAGTAAACTTGGCCATCAAATTTGACCTAAAAAACAGGACCCGTAATCTCAATCTGTAGACAAACCTCATATGTCCTTAAGTTAGACGCTAAACTCACTAGTAAAATGGACCCGTGAACTGGATCTGCAAAGTCAACCCTAAAAAATGTCCAGTAAACCACACTCGTACACTTGATCTGTAAACTCGGTCTGAAAACTCGGATCGCAAACTCCGCCCGTAAACCTATCGCATAAACTCAACCCATAAACAAAACATGTATAATTTATCAATACATTAGACTGAAAACTCAAACCAAAAACACAACCTCGAAAATAGACATAAAATTCGACCTCGTAAAATGTGTTGAAACAACACCCGTAAACTTGGCGGTAAGCCTATTCCATAAACTTCAACCATTAAGACATCACACAAATTTCACCTGTAAATTCGAGTATAAACCCGAACCGAAATCATCAACGGGTAAATCGAAATGAAATTTCTCCGTAAAATATGACAAAAAATTCACGACCCATAAACTCGACCCGTAAACTTGATCAAACAATTTGAACTGTAAAACACGTTTCATAAATCCGATCCGTAAACTTGGCTTGAAAAGTAAAACGAAGCACAACAGATAAATGAGACTGGTAAATAGTACCAGTAAAGTCTCCCTATAAATCTGACCCGTAAACTCGGCATGAAAACTTGACCCGTTATTATGGCCCATAAACTTATCCAATAATGTCGATCGTAAGCTTCTCTTATGAACACAACCCCTATAGTAGACTTGTAAATTCAACCATAAAGTCAAAAAGAAAACATGAGGCGTAAAACAAACCATAAAATTTGATATTGTATAACACGGTCCTAATCACGAACTGCAATCTCGATTCTAAAACACATCCTGTAAATCTAACTAGTAAACTCGGCCATTAAATTTGACCTAAAAAACAGGACCCGTAATCTCGATTTGTCAACCCACCTCATATGTCCATAAGTTAGACCCTAAACTCACTGGTAAAATGGACCCGTGAACTGGATCTGCAAAGTCAACCCGAAAAAATGACTAGTAAACCACACTCGTACACTTGATCTGTAAACTCAGTCTCAAAAATCGGATCGCAAACTCGGCCCGTAAACCTATCGCTTAAACTCAACCCATAAACAAAACATGTATAATCTATCCATACATTAGACTGAAAACTTAAACCAAAACACAACCTCTAAAATCGACATAAAATTCGACCTCGTACAATGCTTGGCGGAATAACATCGGTAAACTCGGCTGTAAGCATATTCCATAATTTTCACCTATTAAGACATCACACAAATTTAACCTGTAAATTCGAGCATAAACCTGAACTGAAATAATCACCGGTTAAATCGAAAGAAAATTTCACCCCATAAAATATAAGCAAAAATCATGACCCATAAACTTGACCTGTAAACTTGACTGAACTATTTCAACTGTAAAACACGATTCGTAAATTCGATCCATAGACTTGGCTTGAAAATTAAAACGAAGCATAAAAGATAAACCAGACCCGTAAATAGTACCAGTAAAGTCTGCCTATAAACCTAACCCGTGAACTCGGCATGAACACTTCACCCGTTAACACGGCCCATAAACTTATCTAATAAAGTCGATCGTAAACTTCTCTTATGAAGACAACCCCGATAGTAGACTTGTAAATTCAACCATAAAGTCAAAAAGAAAACATGAGGCGTAAAACAAACCTTAAAATTTGACCTTGTATAACATGTTCCTAATCACGAACTGCAATCTCGATTTTAAAACTCGTCCTGTAAATCTGACTAGTAAACTCGACCATCAAATTTGACTTATAAAAGAAGACCCATAATCTCGATTTGTCAACCTACCTCATATGTCTATAAGTTAGACCCTAAACTCACTAGTAAAATTGACCCGTGAACTGGATCTGCAAAGTCAACCAGAAAAATGACCAGTAAACCAGACACGTACACTTGATCTGTAAACTCGGTCTGAAAACTCGGATCGCAAACTCGGCCCGTAAACCTATCGCATAAACTCAACCCATTAACAAAACATCTATAATCTATCCATAGATTAGACTGAAAACTCAAACCAAAAACCCAACCTCTAAAATCGACATAAAATTCGACCTTGTAAAATGTTTGGCGAAATAACATCCGTAAACTCGGCTGTAAGCAAATTCCATAAACATCACCCATTTAGAAATCACACAAATTTCACCTGTAAATTCGAGCATAAACCTGAACCGAAATAATCACCGGTTATAACAAAACTCAACCCATAAACTCAAACCAAAAACACAACCTCTAAAATCGACATCAAATTCGACCTTGTAAAATGTTTGACGAAATAACATCTGTAAACACGGTGTAAGCAAATTCCATAAACTTCACCCATTAAGAAATCACACAAATTTCACCTGTAAATTCGAGCATAAACCTGAACCGAAATAATCACCGGTTATAACAAAACTCAACCCATAAACTCAAACAAAAAACACAACCTCGAAAATCGACATAAAATTCGACCTCGTAAAATGTGTTGAAATAACACCCGTAAACTCGGCTATAAGCATATTCCATAAACTTCAACCATTCAGACATCACATAAATTTCAGTTGTAAATTCGAGCAGAAACCCGAACTCAAATAATTACCCGTTAAATCGAAATAAAATTTCACCCCGTAAAATATGAGCAAAAATCACAACCCATAAACTCGACCCGAAAACTAGATTAAACTATTTGCACTGTAAAACACGATTCATAAATCCAATCCGTAAACTTGGTTAAAAAAGTAAAACGAAGCACAACAAATAAACGAGACCCGTAAATAATACCAGTAAAGTCTGCCTTTATACCTTACCCGTAAACTCGGCATGAAAACTTGACCCGTTAACACGGCCCATAAACTTATCCAATAAAGTCGATCGTAAACTTCTCTTATGAACACAACCCCTATAGTAGACTTGTAAATTCAACCATAAAGTCAAAAAGAAAACATGAGGCGTTAAACAAACCTTAAAATTTGACCTTGTA
>Ga0209389_1001951_pt1 | contig 15224 bp, 10 predicted proteins | sample CowpearedBW_FD_187526 | JGI IMG/M metagenome (GOLD analysis project Ga0209389, IMG submission 187526) | Root nodule microbial communities of legume samples collected from California, USA - Cow pea red BW (SPAdes) (version 2) | ecosystem: Host-associated > Plants > Roots > Nodule | place: USA...
AAAGTGAAAAAAGAAAAAAAAAAAGAAAGAAGAAGAAACCGTTGAATCAACTATCAAAACTTCACTGGTTTTGCACTTTTCGTTAGCGATCCAAGTATGAGTCTAAGTTTTACATTGACTAGAAATGAGAAAGTAAAACACTGTATAAGAATAAAGACCCCTAAATCTATTGTCTTAAGGTTTTGAGTTGAAAGTGGTGTCAATTTCTTATCTGATTGGACTCAGGTCTCATTGGTGTTTGTTCTTCCGGTGATACCTTTTGTAAAAAAAACTAACACTTCCCGCTTCATGAAGGGACATGGTTTTACAAAATCAAAAATTGCAAAGATGGGGAAAAAGTGTGTGCAATTGAAACTGAATTGGATTTAGACAAACAAGGAAAACAAAAATTGACGTGTAAGCTTGGCCCATTCCTCAATTATGGTGTTCAACCCTAAAATCAGTGTAGCCTTTTCCCTACTAAATACAACTTTTTTTTCTGCTTTACACTGTTAACTTTCCCCTATCAATTCCCCATCGTCTAATTCAAAATTTTCATGTTCTGTCCATTTCTGGTGGCTAAGCAAATAGAGTGAAATCATGAGTGAAAGAGGAAACTATCTTCAATTTCAAACTTTGTTGTTAATTAATTGTGGCCAACATGATATCATGAATTTTAGCAAATACGTATCTCACTGAGACATTGAAGACAAAAGAAGAGTAGTTTGTAGAATATAGAACACAAGGGTCAAAAAATCACAAAAAGCTAATTAGCTACCAACCCTTTTGGTTATTTCCCTTCTCATATATCACTCAGCCTTTGCATTAAATAATTGAAAGGTAAACAAAGCAACTGTGTTTTGTTTTTCCCAAGTTTCTTTCACATCTATAGGAGAAAAAAAAACCCTTCAAAATTTGAATTTAAACTTAGACAAAGTATAGGTGGCAATAATCTTAGTACAGTTATGTCTTGTCATGTGGAGCTTGTACACAGACACTACATGGTTACACATTTGCTTCACTCAAATTTATAATGTGTGACAAAGGGCAAGCCATCAAATGCAAATAATCGACAAACAAGACAATACTAAAAATTTTTATATTACATGAGATTTTTCTTATAAATTTATTAAAAAAAAATTTTAAAATTTTTTTTTTTACTATTTTTTCTAAAAATCTTAACTGGCATGTAATTTCTTCGTGAATAATTATTTTCTACAAAATTATAAAATTTGTAAGTATTTCTTACAAAATTTGATGTGAAAAGTATTTTATACAAAATATTTTGCAAAATAATTGGCAGCAATTTCTTGCAATTTTTTTATAACAAAATTTATAAGTATTTCTTACAAAAAAATTTCAAAACAAAACTAACATAAAATATAAATTATTTTAGTAATGAGAGTTATTTCAAATTTTGTTCTGTTTTAACAAGGATTAAAGAGTTTATAAGCTTCTTTTATATGTATTTATGTGAAATATTTATACATATTGTGCACAACTCAATCCTATAAAATTAACTTGTAAGATGAAGTTTGCATCCACTTATATACTTCCTTATCACTAGTGAACGTGTGATTCTAACACATTCTCTCACATTGAAATATATACATATAAATGTGAGACTAAAATTAATGAGTAATCTGATAACGGTATAATAACAGATGGAACAAAAGATCCAACAAACAACAGATCTTATTAGAATTGGTTCAAACTCTGATTCTGATGATACTATGTTAAGAGATAGACGTCTAACTCAACACTATAAAACCGTATGTGAGAGTTCCAGTACACATAAAAATGACTGAGATAATTTTTAACCTGGATAACAGCAAAATTATGTGGGATTTTGTATTTGGAAAAGGAAAAGTGAAATAAAAAGTGTATGGGAAAAAGAATGTATCACAATGTTGGAAAATCCTTATCTGGATTTGAATGATGTTGAACACAGATTCTCATACACATGGTCCCACTGGTACAAAAGAAAACAATAAAAAGCCAGCTGCTGGTGCTTCTTGTATTTTTGTGACCCATGATGAGTGTTGGAATGAGACATCTTGTTTTCTTCCTTCTTCTCTCAGTGCTCATCGATTTGATGTTTTTGTTGTCTTTCTTTGTTTTTATGTACTTGTATGTTTATGTTGTTATACATATGAGACTAATTGTTCAATAATTACATAGTTAAACTGGTTTATGATCAATGCAGCATGTGACTTATATAAGGAAAATGATTTAACACTGTAAAATAATCATGGCAAGATAATGATAGTTAGAGACTATTAGTATCACTGATCTCACCATGATAAAAACTAAACAAGGTGGTGGTTGATCTCTCTTTGTCAATAATGATTGTTATTTTATGTTTTTGTTGTGGCGTTTTCTTTTGTTCTAGATCTTCAAAAGCTTGACCAAATCATATGTTTAAAAGCTTAGAACAACTTTTATTGCATAAACTATTGTTGAATTCAATGGTTGCTTTCCCAGTTCTTCATTTCCCCCTTAATTCTGGGTTAGAAGGATCATGAAGGTTGAAGAGTTTGATTTTAAAATTAAATTTAAATAATTATCATAAAAATTTATCATCCTTTACTAGTATATATGATGGTTTATGAATGGAGGAAAATATAGTACATCTTATTCTGTCCTGTGTTATTATAAAATTTCATGTTGGAGTTCATATTTCAAATTTCTTTACTTTTTTTTTAATATTGTTTCAAGATGGGCCTAAACACAATGTTAGGAGGAGGCCCACGTGAGTTTTTTATATTGCAAAATATAATTCTATCAAACTAAGTTATCTCACAGAAACAAAGGCGACATTAAAATTAAGAATAATATTATTTTATTTTATGCTTTCTCTCTCAATCTCTCACTTGAATATGCATAAATATTGATAAATTTACTTGTACGATATTATTGATTAAATAAGAGAGAGTGAGAAATTATGCAAATTCATAAAACATTACTTTAGTTTTTAGTTTTATTAGAATAGTTATTTGTTTGAAGATTTTCCTCTAATTTTGTAATAAAATAAGATAAAATAGAGATGCTGAGAATGTACACTAATATAGTTTGTGGTTATTATTAGAGTTGTCAATTTGGCCCAGTCCATAGGATTTGGTCTTGACCCATGTGGATTAAGACCACAAAAGCCTATATTGAAAAAAAGCTTACATCAAAAAAAGTTCACATGACCAAAAACTCCATAAAAATCCTGTGGTTCAGGACCAACCCATGAACTCTTATCTTCAACCTAAAAAGTATATTATTTTTTAAATAAATTATTATCTATGGAACGAGTCCGACGATCCAGACGGTCCAACGACTTATAATTTATTGTGGTAAATTTTGTTTTATTCTTGATATTTTCTTTCAATTATAATGTCATGTCCAAGAATAACGATAAACTATGCATAATGAAAAATTATGTCTTTTTTTAAGTTAAAAGTTAGTCTCTTAAGTTGATATATACATGATGAAACACCCATGTCTTCACATACATTTCATTTATATGCATGAGAGAATCACATGTAATTATAGAAGTATGCACAAGGCAAAATCTTTTGAAACAAAAAAAATTCTTATTCCTAACCTCTCTTAATATCAATTAAAAATACTTTGAAAAATTATAAACACAGTGATATAAGTATTTTAGATGTTAAAAATTAAAAGTTCAAACACGTTAAAGTAAATTAATTTATTATTAGAAAGGTAACAAAAATAACATATAATAAGTAAAAATCAAATAGATTAATTCTTTCCTATATAAATAATATATAAAACAAAAGATGAACATAATAGATAAGAGAAAAATCAAAACTTTTTGGGAAAACGACAATAGGAAAACTTATAAGATTTGGTTTAGTTAAATCTTTTACTAATAATCATTAATGGTTATATCACAAATTCACAGAGTTTCCAAAAATCAACAAAAAATATTCCCTACATCAACAAGATGAATAACAATAAAAAAAAAAAACATCAATAATTACTTAACTGAGCCCAATATAAGATGTGAAATAATTTTTTTCACAAACATAGATACACATGTTATTCTCTTCTTTTTTACTCTAACAATTTCTATTCTTTCCTTTATATATATATATATATGATTCCATGATGAATATGTTTCCCTAACAAAAAAACCCATCAAAATTGTTGTAAAAATTATCTTTGATGAACAAAGAGAACAACAATGAAGCCATATGGTTTGCACACTAAGTTTGTTGTGTTCTAATTATAGTCACCTCTTTTTGTTGCTCTCCGTAAATTAATCCAAAATTCTTTTGAAATTAACAGAAAACATGACAACCATTGAATGTGTTTGTCTAAATGCCATTTTCTTCATCCTTTCTCTCGTTCAACTTCTTTTCCTTCAATTTGTTTTTGCATTTTTGGCATCAATAAACAACTATAGTTAGATTAATGGTTTTTCCTTTCATTTATGGAAATCAATGGCAAGTACGAACCTCTCATCAATTCATTCAGAAAAAAACTCAACAGATTACTGCCCTGCCATTTTTTTCCTTTTACCTTGTCCTCAAACTAGCCACGCTATTTTCTGCTTCAAACACAAACACCACAATTCTATGAAACAACGTCAAGTTATTCATTTTCTCTTAAGTTGCTTTTCTGACATCCTTTGACATACTTTTTTATAGAAGGGGTTCTTGTTTCTCTCGTTGATCAAACAGTACTCTAAAGGAAGTAAAACATCAAGAAGAGGGAACTCATCAAAGGTGGCTTCAGAGCCAACATTTCACCATCCAATTACTTGTTCCTTTGTTTTTTTTACAAAAACAAAGGTAACAGCGTGACACTCAAAGAAGGTCTGATCAACGATGGTTCGAGCTTTTCATCACCATAGTGGCATGCAGAAGTCCAAATCTTTTCATTTCAGAAGGATGTTTGATTCGGGGAAGCATAGTCATCATCATGGTCATTGTTCAGTTGATAGGGACCATGATGATGGAGGCGAGAGTGATAGGATATACTCAAAAAGCCTTGATTCTAGGAGCTCATTTAGTCACTCCACGGATTTTCATGTCCCATTTAGCGATCACAGTCCAGCACCAAGCTTGGGAGTTGAACCACCTAGAATGCCTCCAAAGAAACCAACTGGTATATTTGATCTTCCAACTTTAATTCAAGTTAAGATTGTGGCTGGATTTCAAATAGCAGTTAAATTAATCTGATCACCCTCAAAGTGAAGAAATGAGATCATAAAGTGTTTGTTAGTAGTTATAAGAAGATCAAGAAGAACACTAGGCATGAATTGCTAAACAACCTTTTTGTGCTTTTGTTTCAGACAGTGACTTGATGAAGGAAAGGTTTGCTAAGTTGCTTTTAGGAGAAGACATGTCAGGTGCAGGGAATGGTGTTTCTTCAGCATTGGCTCTATCAAATGCCATAACAAACCTGGCTGGTATATACCTTTTTTTACCTCAAATTAAGAGTCCAAATTCTCAACTAGGGTTTTTTTTTGTCCTCTGCTGAGTATTAACGATACACTCATGTTGGTAGTTAAAAAATCATTTTAATATATTTTAAAACATCAAAATCAATGTCTATCAATGTATTTTCAAGGCACAACAGAGAATAAGCACAGAAAAAATCATCAGATAATTCAAATATCTCAATGTGTGCCAATTGACTATTTTGATGTTCCTACTAGCTTGTAAGGGGATTGAAATGGTTTCCAGAAGAGGAAGTGTGATTTAAATCATGCATAACTAATAGATTCTGTAGTCATCTCAATTCTAATTCAAACACATGTATATTTAGAGTGTGACTGACTGAAATCTGTTCTCTTAAGTCTCCATGAAATTTGCAGTCAATAATTTGCTTCTTTCTGATGCAATGCAGCATCTGTTTTTGGACAAATATCAAAGCTGGAGCCAATGCCCTCAGACAGAAAGGCCAGGTGGAGAAAAGAAATTGAGTGGCTTCTTTCTGTCACCGATCATATTGTTGAATTTGCTCCATCACAACAAATAGCTAAGGATGGAACATGCATGGAGGTACGCAACCTTATTACCAAATTTAAGACTAACGTATCTAATTAACTATAAATGACAGGTCCAAGAATCTTGGTTTCAATTTTATCATTCAAAGCAATATGTTCTGATATTGTGCAGATCATGACTACTAGGCAACGAATTGATCTGCTCATGAACATCCCCGCCTTGCGCAAGCTTGATGCAATGCTCATTGTAAGTTGTTAAATCTTATCTGAATCACTTTGTTCAAATGGCTTCACTTCACCTGCTTTGGACTAACTAGATAGAGATGAAACAGGACACCTTACACAACTTTAGAGATCAAAATGAGTTTTGGTATGTCTCTAAAAATGACGAGGATCCTGATAGTGTCTCTAACAACAGGAAGAGCGACAAATGGTGGCTACCAACAGTTAAAGTTCACCCAACAGGGCTGTCTGAAGGGGCCGTAAAATGGCTACAGTTCCAGAAGGACAATGTTAACCAAGTGCTTAAAGCAGCCATGGCAATAAATGCTCAAATACTATCAGAAATGGTGATCCCTGAAAACTATATTGAGTCTCTCCCCAAGGTAATAAAATTAAACCAAACGAATCTCCAATTGGCTTAATGATTTCATAAGCACTCAAAGCTTGGAACTTGAGTCAATCTTCTCCTTCTTGTCTTTGTCAGAATGGTAGAGAAAGCCTTGGTGAATCAATCTACAAGAGCATTACAGTGGAATACTTTGATCCTGGGCAATTTCTCTCAACAATGGACATGTCCACAGAACATAAGGTGCTTGACCTCAAGAATAGGATGGAAGCTTCCATTGTGATATGGAAAAGGAAGATGATCAATAAGGATAACAAGTCTTCCTGGGGTTCAGCAGTGAGCATAGAGAAGAGGGAACTCTTTGAGGAGAGAGCTGAGACAATATTGCTGATGCTCAAACATCAGTTCCCAGGGCTTCCACAATCTTCACTTGACATTAGCAAAATACAATACAACAAGGTGAAAAAAACACTGCAACTAGTTTGTTCATGTTATAATATTATGTCTAGATGATCACTGACAACTTTTCAATGCTTTCAAAATGAGCACAGGATGTGGGACAAGCCATCCTAGAAAGCTACTCAAGAGTAATAGAAAGCCTGGCTTACACAGTTTTGTCAAGGATTGAGGATGTCTTGTACGCTGATTCAGTGGTAAAGAACCCTTCATTGGCAGTGAGCAGCAGAAGGGTTTCAGCGGATTCTTTACCAATGTCTGGGAGAACTTCCCCAAACTCTGAGGATGAAAATGCCAACTTTCACTCTTCAGATACACCACCTTCAATGACTCTCTCAGATTTCATGGGTTGGACTTCAATCAAAGAGGAGTTGGACGGAAAGAACAGTAACACCAGTGGAGATTTAGAGGACTGTGTGGACGAAAAAGATGAAAAGGATGCAACTAAATCTCCTGATTGTGCTCAGAAATCTTCCCATTTGGACAAGCTTGAGTACTCGAATGGTTCAAAAGCTCCCGTAGCTCGACATTAATATCAATAACAAATTGGAATGGGGAAGGGAGAAGAAATATTAGAAATATTGGAACACATTAAAAGAGAAGCTACTGTGTAAACACTCATCTAGGCTTTGGTTATGCAGGAGTATGATCCAACTTATGCTTCTTCTTATAACCCTTTTGTACATTATCTCATTCAGACTTAGGTTGTGTAATTACTGGCCTGGTTGTAACTTATTTATATCTTTACTTCAAAATAGTGGAAGATTGATAGTCCTGGTAAAATCACTGTTGAAATATTCACCCTTAATAGGAACCAAATTTGCAGTTTTTTTGGCCCCTGAAGCCTTGTCTTGTTCAGAAGTACAAGTTCAAAATGTATGATCATTCATTTGTGCTAAAATCCTAAAACTCAACCATTATAACCATGACGATATTTGCTACCAAAATTCTAAAAGTAACCACTTTCTAAGTGCCTCAATATATAAATATTTGCAAATAATGTCTGGTTCCAGAATCATACAACTAGTATTGAACTGCAACCCATGAGTACTTAAGGCTAGTAGCACTTGAATTACAATCTATATAGTTTTTCATTGGATTCGTTTAGTACGCCGAATGAGCCATAAGATGTCACTGCCATGCAAGGATCTTCTATGGCGTGTAACCTTCGGGGAACCCTGCAAAAGAAAATAAAAGCCTTTCACAATTACAAACCTATGACTCATAAAAAACAATTTATTATGTAACATGTAACAGGTTAGAATGTAGAATACAAACTCACTTGAAAATGAAATGTAGGATTTGAAACTTTTGTTAAGACTGACAAACCATCCCGAACAGGTACCACTGTAGTTTTAGTATGGAAATTAAATTATGTCAGAGATGCAAGTAAAAAGAAAGCTTTGTAGAAGAACAAAATATTATACTTTTGGTATTAGAAGAACATAATGTAGTACCCATGGTCACATTGTTATGTTTGTTCAATGTAGTAACACTGGTTGGCTTCACATTGTTATCTGCATATGGCTTTTGGGTGTACAAGAAAAGTGGCAACTCCTCCTGCTTTTCTAGTATGTGTTTGTCTTCTACTTTTGTGGGATATTCAGTTCTAGAATCTCTGCATTGGATAAAATAAGAATATATTAAAGACCAAAGTGAAATGTAAAATATAGTTCATTTTCATCCTTGGTTCTGACAATGAGAGAACATGTGGTCAGAAATTAATTGTTGTCAGATTCATGAGGAATGAATGAGTACCTTAAATTCTCACTGCTTGATCTCTCTAGAATGGGTGCTGATGATGGAAAGAAGGTAAAAGAAGAAACAACAAATAAATGAGATAAATGGAAAAGCAATAATGGACTGACAGCATAATGTAATTGATTAGAAACACTTTTGTCACTTTCAAAAGAACAAAATCAAATATTTACGTGAAGATAAATAACGAGAATGGAATCTTGGCACTTTCTCCCTCCATCTCATCTTTGTAAGGGCAAGCTTATCAGCATATTGTTCACATGAGAAAAGTCTCTGAAAAGAATCATTCAAGAAACTGTTAAGGATCTGCTACATATGTTAAAGTTTTATGTCTTTTTCTTCTGCAGTGTAGCATCTATTTTATGGCAATGATAGTCTTACATCAGTTTTGTACTTTTCTATAGTAACTATTGATCTATTATTATATTTGTGATATTACATTTTTCAGACAAACATAAACTAATCAGCAAAACAAACAAACAAACTATTAGGTAGCATATATAAGTTGTTTAATGTTACAAATTGATTTGCGAATATCATTGCTCTCTGTTTTATGCAAATTCTAATTTTTAGACAACACACTGTAATGTATGTTTTGAACAAGTGCAAAGTAGCAACACTAACTTGTTTGAGGCACTGGATTCGTGACTCAGCCTCAGAAAACGCACTTGTTTGAGAAATAAGGCCTTCAAGATTAGCTGAGACGTTTCCAAGATGATCAACTACAGTGACCATAGCCCTGCATATGTATTCTTTTGTATTTTCCATCACACTGCAATGCACACAAATTCCACAAACTCTTACAAATTAGAAAGCTAAATGTAAAAATGTATATCAGAATATGTTGGAAACCCCCTCCACTATATGATAAAAATAGAATACATAGGTAGTTGCAAACATCACCTAATAAACCAGATTGATAAGATTGAGTTAATTTTCTAACATAATATTGAAGATTTTCCTTATAAAATTTGTTAGGTATATTGTATCATTCACCCACTTTAAAAGGGTATGTACACATGGACCACCATAGCATAGGAGATATGAATCTTGAACCTCATAGCAAACTGTGAAAGATAAAAGCACAAGGCTAAAGCCAAAAGCAGAAAATAACATTCAGATAAGAGTAAGAAGAAACTAACTCTCTCTTAGCTTCACTTTTCAAGAAAGTTGTTTCACAATAATCTGCAGCATGGTGCAGCTGAGACTGCAGTTCTCTTAGCTCCTGCAGCCACCATAACCAAAACTTGGAACTTCATTGAAAGACTGCAGAATACAAGAACAACAGAAAGAAAAAGAATACATACAACACAGTACTTTTGCATGTATACAAATAGATATAGAAAAACATGAACCTGAAAAGACTTCTGAAAGCGCATGTCTTCTTCTACTTCAGCATCAGCTTCTGGTTTTTCAAGGCAAGGAAACTTGAAATTCATCTCGATGCTCTTGCAGAGAACAAACAAGAGTTGAAGCTGCGAAAGTAATGCCAAGACAAATTTAAGAGTTCCTTATCTTCTCCTTATGCTGAATGAGACTTGTGGATGTATATGTGACTACACTATATGCTTCATTTTTGTGAATCTTACAAGGAAGAAGTAACAAAGAGGAGTCATGTCACAAATCGAGGTTTGTGTGCTGTGACATGTTGAAACAAACAAAACTCAATAAAGAGCAGATTAGGAAGCACAGAACATATGGTGGAACATGACAAACAACAGTTTCAGTCCCGTGACATTCTGTTTTTCTCTTTTGTGAGCTTTTATGTTAAAAGGCATTGTAATGACTGACACTACACTGGTACTTGCATCACAGGTTTTATTTTATACCCATTTAAAAATTGACTGAACTAAAAATTGAAGCTTAGAACTACTGATTTGGATTATCTTCTAAAATTCTTTTGGTAAGGACAAGGTAATGTTGCTTTTCTATACATAAACAAAATCAAATATTTGCCTCAGATTTTGAATGGCCCATAAATGGTTGAGATTTTTCAGATTTGGTTTGAGATAAACGGCACAAGCAACTATGCAAAGGGCTCATGTGATGGACAGACACATTTGTAAAGGATGCCACTCACTGAAGAAATGACAGTGTGCCAAGTGTCTCAACTCAGCAAATAATTCCAAGACATTTGTTTCAAAGTTGGATTTTTGAATTCATAAACGTATTTGAAATGTGTTCAAATTAATTTGAGTCAATAATTTTTTTACAGTGAAATTGTCTTTTACTTGATTTTAATTTTTAGGTTTTTTCTGAAAGACAGAATTTGAAAGAGGATATGGTGATGAACATGGTTTTTACTTGCTTCTCACTGCATTGACCCATTTACACAGAAAGCTAGCAGTCATGTGCAGAGCTTGAAATGCTATTCTTAAGATCAACTCAAAAGGGATCTTTTTTTCCACTTTCCACAATGAAAGTTTTTAGTTTTATTTATACTTTCACTAACATGTGCATCATGTAGAAGCTTTTTAATTAATGAAGCTTTTGATTTAACTATTCGAACGCATATTAGAAGAGAAAAGTTGAATGGGTTGGTGTGGAATAGTAAATCGTCATGTTCATTTCATATTATGACTTTTAGAGAAAACATACACATTAATGCTGTTTTCGAGCCTTATTTCAAATTTCAAAATAATAAATAATTTTCATTGCCCTAAATTTATAGAGAAAAGACATATATTGTTTGGGGTAGATTCCACGAGACCAATTATAAAAAGAATCCAAAAGAAATAAAACGGAAAATTTTAATTTAAAATATAGTTTTTTTTTTTATTGATGTTTAGAGTTTAGATTTAGAAAAAACATATATTAATGCTGTTTTCGAGCCTTATTTCAATAATCTCATTAACAATAATTTTCGGTGTAATAAAAACTTTTTGATTAAATGTATATTTAATTCTAAAATTTTGGTAATTAAAATTCATCTTTATTTCAAATTTTTATACATTTTAATCTTCTAAATTTAAAAGATAATACATAAAATATTTCTAACTTATACAATTTGTCGATTTAAATCTAAACTAAATACATCATTTAACACATAAAAAACATTAAAATTACTAAATTAAAATGAATAGATTAATTTATTTTATAATTTAAAAATCAAAATATATTAAAGTTAAAAAAAAAAATTCTAATTTTGGGAATTATAAACTTATTTAACCCAACAACTTTTTCTTAAAATTTAGTTGAATGTCTTGATTGTCAGATGAGTTGGGCCCGTTGGGTAATTAATTGGGCTCCTCATGGGGAGAGTTATTACTTCTTCGCCCACGTAACTGCACCTCCATAAATTGTTTTCTTACACTTCTATACAATTTTAATTTTTCATTTCTAATTCTAGAATACATAATCAAAAAATGTTTTGAAATATATAATTTGTAATATAAAATATATATTTTAAATTATAAAATTCAAAATTCAAAATTCCCTCTATATTCTTGTTCTAACAACCATGCTTTTAACTTTTCCAAGCATTAACAACAACAACCCTCTCCCTCTCTTTTTCCAACTGGGCCACTGCATATTCACATTTATGATCATACACATCCACAATTAATTATAATTAATCTAATTAATCTTCATTTAACAATAAAACTACATCAATTTGCTCAAACACATTTCTCAATTAATACTTACAAATTTTACAATCTCCATTCCGAACACAACATAAGATTATGTAAAAAGAAAAAAAAATAACAAAGTACATAATGATAAGATATCATAACAAAAGGATTTTTTATAGTAATATTTTTGTTGAAGTACATATTTTAAAATATTTTAATTTAGCTTATGAAACAATTAAACCCGACACAAACAACGTGATTTGGCGATGAAATTTTGGAAATGTTAATCAGATCGTGACAGTGTTAGTTAATGAATAATTTTTAATTAGGGGATGTGGAATCTTGTAAGAGAATCATAGCCATTTTTTTCTTTTCAAAATTAATACTTATTAAAATATGTTCACTTTTGGCTTCCACTAACTATGAAAATAATTTATTACTTATAATTAATTGTTATTAAGTATGTTAGGAGGGTTGGGAGTGCTAGAGAAACATCATTATAATAGAAATTCAAAATTATTTATCACATAACCTTTTTTATCTGAAATAAAAGTATAAAAAAAAGGAAATTTGAATTTTCTGTTAAAATTTTTTTACTATTTTTCTATTATATTTTTATAATATATCAATATTACTAATTTTTACATTTTAAAATATCTTAAAAAAATATTTAAAATATTAATATAATGTATTTTTAATCTTTAACATATTATAAAAAAAATAATTAAAAATCTGAACTCAAAAAAAGTTTTATTCCCTTTATTTAACAACTTTTTCCTACAGTTGGCATTGTGCGGTTAAGAAATGTGTCTGTTCAAATCAACGGTCGTATATTATATGATCATCAATTGTGTGAGCTTCAACAAATAATATTTCGCGGTTTCACGAACTTACCATGGGGGTGCTTGTGTGTGATCGTTAAACAATTTTTTTCCGTCTTTTTTGTTTTTTTACATAACACATTCTTCTGACTTGGTCGGTGAGAAGTCAACACTGTTTTATTTATGAAAGTGTGCTGAAACAATATGTGTAACACGTTTTTTTTAATGTATGTTTTTTTTTTGTATTCATTAAAATTTATAAATATAAAAAGAAGATAATGATGATTAGTGTTATTGTGATTAGATATCTTAGTTACCATGTGAAAATAATATATTCAATTTCTACCATTTAGTACAAAATTCTTCTTACCTTGTTCATGTTTCATTTTACGAAAAATGATTACATCATTACAATTAGTGGTTTCAACTAATTATTCTATCGCTTATATACTGTCTTTACTTTATGAAAAAAATAGCAACGTGAAGCATGAACTACAATTAAAAATGTTTTAATGTATAATGAATATAATACTATTCAAGTCTCTATAATTGTATTATACTCTTACATTGATTTCCAGAAACAAATTAAAAATATTAAAAATGTCTCTGAAAAATGACATGGCTGTTAATTTAGTTAAAAGTTTCAAAATTTATGCAACTTCTGTGGTAATGTAATCTATGTTTAATGATTAAATAAATAATTCGTCTAAGAAGATACCAAAAGTGTGTGAAAGAATATTATTTTTTGTTAACACGTTATATCGATTGGCATTTCCATTACAGTCTTTGGCCTTATCCTTCTTAAACCCATCTTGTATTCTGTCAGTTTCATGTGAAAAAATACAACTTGATTCGAAAAGGAAGGAACTTGGGACTTGTTTCTCTCAGAGATGGCGTTGCCTAAGGTTGATTTTGAGGTTGGAGCTGATGGGGTTGCTGTCATCACTATGGGCAACCCACCCGTCAATGCCTTGGCCATACCAAGTAAGCTTGATTCACCAATTCTTCATTCTTTGGCAATTCTTGTTTTTCTTTCTTGTTTTTATTTATTTCATGAATTTGTTATGTGTGATGTTTTGATTGTTTTGATCAGTTATCATGGGGTTGAAAGATAGATTTGATGAGGCAGCTAGAAGGAATGATGTGAAAGCTATAGTTTTGACTGGTAACTGTATAGGGTTATTTGTATCGTACATGTGTGATGATTTTTGGGTTTAATTTTACGATGATGCTGCCGTTGCTTTATACAATTCTTTGTTCAAGTAAGGAATTTTGCATGTGTGATTATTTCATCTTGTTTCCCTCTTAATTTCAGGTAAAGGTGGGAGATTTTCTGGTGGCTTTGATATCAGTGTTATGAAGAAAGTTCACGATACCGGTAAGATATGATGTATGATCACACATCCGTTTTGTAAAATTGGGATGGATACAGTACAAATTACAAAATTTAGATCATTTACGGTTTATTATGAGTCTTGAAAGTTTTTGAACTTTGAATTAACTGTATTTGATGTTTTTTCTTGGCAGGGGATTCCTCGCATCTCCCTGATGTCTCCGTGGAACTAGTGGTCAATGCGATTGAAGGTTCTAACTTGTAACAATTCTTTTAGTTTGGGCTTACCTTGATGGAGACATTTTCTTGGTGCTTCTGTAAATGTTACTTTTTCAGTATTATTAATTATATAATTCACAAATTCAGATTCCAAGAAGCCTGTTGTTGCAGCAGTAGAGGGGCTTGCTCTTGGAGGCGGATTAGAACTGGCTATGGTTAGTTTTTCCTAGTTGAGGAGCTGTTCCTTTAAATAGGAATTGTTGTCAAAGTGTCTTCATAGTGCATGAACTGTAACAACTTTTCGTTGTGTAGGGATGCCATGCACGTATTGCGGCTCCGAGAGCTCAATTGGGTCTACCAGAGCTGACTCTTGGTATTATTCCTGGATTTGGAGGTAATCAAGATTTGCTTGCATGTATATTCAGTAATCTGGATCAGGAGTGATGAACTTTTCATCATTTAGTAGCACTTGCTGAAAACAATATTAACAAAATTTGTAATTTTTAAGGAACACAACGTCTTCCAAGGCTTATTGGGCTGTCTAAAGCTGTTG
>Ga0209389_1001952_pt1 | contig 15222 bp, 8 predicted proteins | sample CowpearedBW_FD_187526 | JGI IMG/M metagenome (GOLD analysis project Ga0209389, IMG submission 187526) | Root nodule microbial communities of legume samples collected from California, USA - Cow pea red BW (SPAdes) (version 2) | ecosystem: Host-associated > Plants > Roots > Nodule | place: USA...
TAACCCAAAATGTATTTATTTACAAAAGTAAGGTAAAATTGAGGATTAAGTAGGTTAAAAGCTTTGGAAGAGATGATTTTGCTAATGAAATATAGCTTGGATAATGGTAAAAATTAACATTATCAATATTCGAATTGGCTCGACAATTCAGACGGGTCTGACGATTCGGACGAGCCCAATGACTTGGACAAACATGACAACTTTGACAAGCTCGACGAACCAAACGCTCCTAATGACCAAGATGAATCTGACGACTATAATGGGCCCGATGGCCACACAAGCCCGACGATCCAAATAGGCCCAACGACCCAGATAGTCCTGACAACTCAGACAAGCCCTATGACCTTGACGGGCCAAATGACATGGAATGGTCTGTCCAAATCGTCGGGCATGTCTAGGTCGTCAGGCCCGTCTGGGTCATCGGGTCCGTTTGGATCGTCGGACCCATCTGGGTTATCGGGCCCGTTTGGGTCGTTAGTCGCGTTCGAGTCGTTGGGCCCGTCTGGATCGTCAGGACTGTTCGGGAGGTCGGACCCGTATGGTCGTCAGGCCTGTACGGGTCTCGTTGTGTCTGTCCGTCTCATCGGGCCCATCTAGCTCGTCGAGACCGTTCAGATCGTTGGGTTTGTCCGGCCCATCCAGATCGTTGTGCTTGTTTGGGTCGTCTGGCCTGTATAGATCGTTAGTCTCGTCCGTGTCGTCGTGGTCGTCCTAATCATCGGGTCCGTATGGGTCGTCAAGTTTGTCCGAGTTTTCGGGCCCGTTCGTGTTGTTGCACTCGTTTGGGTCATCAAGTACATCTAGGTCTTTAGGCCCGTCTAGTTTGTTGGGTTGGTTCGTGTCTTTGGGCCCATTTGAGTTTTTGGGCTCGTCTAGATTATAGGGCTTGTATCGGTCATCGGGCCCGTCTGGGGCTTCGAACTTGTCCGAGTGGTCGGGTTAGTTTGGCTTGTTGGGCGTGTCTAGGTCTTCGGACTCATCTGGGTCGCTCGACTTGATCTTTGATTCTGGCTTAATGTAGTATTATTTGGGGGCCTAACCCACCTTAGTCCTAACCCACCTTAGTCCTAACCCTAACCCATTGGAGAGTGGGCTTTGGGGGCTGGGGCTTTTTTTTGGCCCCCTCATTTGGGGCCGCCTAAAAGGGGGCTTAATGAAGGGTGGGCCAAGGCTGGCCCATGGGCTAGGGGCCAAATTGATACCTCTAATTATCATGGAGATACAATTAGTAATAATGAAACAAATATAAGAGAAAAAAGATAAATAAAGGAAGAGATGACCAAATGTCTAGTTAGTGACATAGAAAAAAGGGTTAAATATGTTTTTAGTCCCTTATCTTTTATAGAACATTGAAATTAGTCCCTTTTCGAAACTTTGGCTCAATTTAGTCATCCAACTTTAGGAATGCCCGAGTTTAGTCTTTTTAACCAAATTTTGTTAAGTTTATTTAACATTTCAAACGCTCTTCATGATAACATTTGTGTTGTTTATACTATTTGACATTTTTCCGCCTCAACGCTAGCTAAGGAAATATCATGAAACACATTTGAAATATCAAATAAACTTAACAAAATTTAGTTAAAAGGTCTAAATCCACGCATGAGCTACTAAATTGGTCTAAAGTTTCAAAGATGAACTAATTTCAATTTTCATTGCAAATTAAGAAACCAAAAACATAATTAACCCTAGAAACAACACAGAGGAGGTTGAGATGACACCAATAATTACAAAATAATAATAATAATTTAGATCTTTAATTTAAAAGTTTAATCATAAAATTAGATACTAGTTCCTTATAGGTTTGCTAATTAATATTAGAATATAATTTTAATTTATAAACTAATTATAATTTTTTACTTAGATAATATTTTAAAACTATTTTTTTAATAAAATGGAAAAACCTGATAATACATTAAAAATTCACAAAGAACGTATTTTAATATTTTTTTCTATTTTTAATTCTTTCATCTGTGTTCTTAAAATACTGATAAGAACTGTTTTAGTATTTATCAAACTGAATGTTTAACATTTTAATTAAATTCAATTTACGAAATGAATGTGAGGTGTATATTAAAAGCATTTTTCTATTAAATTCATTTATTTCTTCAAAATTGAACATAGTCCACTATATCAAATGTCCCACAGTTGTGATTGTAGCTTAGAAAATAATGATCACACACATCTTCTGCCCTCCCACCACCCACTAATATTGTTGTGTACAGAATCTTCCAATCAGTGCGTTCCAGGATAAATTTAATAATTCACATTTTTTTAATTTTTAATAATTATATATTTTTTTGTTGATTATTTATAACAAGAGAGTTAATTTGAGTAATCTTTCAAGGTATGAAATTTCTTCTAATTCATAATGTTAGGAGAATGAAAAATGAAAGAAAAGAAGAACAAGAAAGATTTAAATGAAATATTTCTAATTGTTTCCATTGGTATAATAGAAATATATATATATATATATATATATATATATATATATATATATATATATATATATGTATATATTTAAAAAATAGTTTATAAATTAATTTTACAAAAATTGTGAGAACCTAAAAAATCATATTTTAAGAGTGGCAGTGTTAAAAAATAATGAGATCCTATTATTATTTTAATAATAAAATGTTATATATAAATAGAAATTTCATAAAAAGATTTCATTATTTAGAAAACACTTCGTCTCTAGAATCTGTTTTCTAAAAAAAACTCTCCCTTATCTCTAAAACCTTTCACTATATGTTCATCTTTGTGAAGATCAAAGACTGCCAGAGTGACCACCGTGGCGAGATTTTCGAGTCTGTCCTATCAGATTTCTTAATTGAGTAAGTTGCATTTCTACTCTTTTCTCAGTCAATCCTCTTAAAACTCTACATGTGATACTTTCTACATCGCATGTGAGTTTTGAGTCTTTTGTGAGAATCCCTGCTAATCAGTGATTCTAATGATGTTCCATGATCATGTTTCTGGTTGAATTGTGAGCATCGATAGTAGTAAGGGTTTTAGGTTACTCCGTAATCGTTTGAGTCAATCACAGGTAAGAGAAACTAATTTCGCTGTTTAGAGATTGTGTGATTATTTAATTTATAGAATTCATGATTTAAATTGAGTTCTTGATTGTGAAATTGATGTTAAGAAGTATGAGAATTGGGGATAAATTGAATTGAGTATTGTATTGCAGTTTGTCTGTATCTGATATTTATGCTAGTACCAATTTACATGATAATAATATGGCATTGAGCTTTTATGTTGTCTAATGTTTGTGAGGATTCTCTAAGGAAGTGGATTGGTAATGGCTGCAAATTTATGTAGAAACGTCTGTTCTGCATAATTATGCAGACTCGTTGGTTGAGTAAATACTCGCTGGGCGAATTATACATCAGGGACAGCTCTGATATTGAGGTCGTCCAGGCGACTTTCCAAAACAAAGATGCCTCTGATTCATGCTTCACTGGAAGAGCCTTACTTGCTGGACGATTTATGAGGGATTTAATTCCATGCACTCCCAATGGAATACTCATTGGGCGACCATTTGGTCGCTGGTCGAAACTGGTGTTTCGCCCATCGAGAGAATGAATTCGTTGAGCGAGTGTTCCAAGGTCAGAACATATATCAATAAACCCATTTTCTACTATGAAGAGTTCTATATTTAATTGATAATGATGAATGGAATGTATTGGGTATTTGGAAACATGGAATGAGATATACATTATGGAATTTCATGGAGAAATTCTAATTGATGGTATTCTAGTAAATGCAATAACATAAGGATTCTTTATGGTGATATACTTTCTCTAATAACTACTCACACTCAAATATAGAGGGTAGGTTATGTCGTGAAGAGATGCAGGAGGTCCAATCATTGAATTGGATAAAGTCCTAGGTGTGAAGGGGGCTTACCTTGTGAGTGGTTAGATGATAACCCATTGAGGTCAAACTCTGTAGAGTTTGGAAATCACCACAAGTGCATATCACCATGAGTCTAGTGTTGATTGCATAGATCTGAATCATTGAATCTAGAGTCATTGTTTGTGATGAAATTGTTTGATCACATGTTGTCTTGCTGAATTTGAATGCTTTTAATATGTGACATGTGATTTTATATACATTAGCTTACCCTTCAGTTGATTATGTATTATGTCTTTGTTATTTCTTTTGCGATGATTACTTTAATGTGTGAGTAGAGGGAAGCGCAAGTGGGAATAACAACGAGTTTATCCAGTAGGAGTAGCTTGTGGTTGTAGATAGTTTTGTTTAGAGTCTTAGAACTCTTGTTCCTTTCCGCTATATACCTTTTATATACATTGTGTTTTTGTTTTTTAATTTTATTCTATAAATAAATATATTTTATAATTAAAAGGTTTATTTTATCAATTTTATTTTTTTAAGTGATAGTTGTTTTAAATTTAATCGTTATTTTAAGCTTAACTATTTTTTAATTATAAAATTACTTGCAAATAAATAAAAACCTTTTACAGTAAATTATTTTATATTTTTACAGTAAATTTTGTTTCAAATTACAGTAAATTACTTACAATAAAAACTTACCAATTAATGTGTTTTAATTTTGTTAATATTTAAAAATTAAACATGATAATTAAATTTATAAATTTTAAAATAAAAGAAATATAAATTACAAAAATATTAAATATATAACAAGTTAGTTATGAAATATAAAATTATAAAATTACAAAAAAAAATTACAATTTGATAATTCTATAAATTTCTTTTCATAATTTTATAGTTTCATATTTCATATTTTGTAATTTTATATTTTTGTATTATGTGAAGACATTTATGAAGAGTCACAATATAATATAACTCTCACGTTACAAAGTTAATCACCATACTTAACTGAAAAATTTTAAAATTTCAAGTTTATTTGACATTTTAAACATATTTCATGATAACACTTAACTGTTTATATCGTTTGACACATTTTCACTTCAATATTAAATAAAAAGTGTTTAAAATATATAATAAATTTAATTTAAATGACTAAATTTATATATTTTTAGAGTTAAAAATTAAATTAGATCAAAATTTTGAAAATAGATTAATTTTAATTTTTCCTACAAATTAAGGAAAAAAAAATATGTTTAACCCTATAATAAATTCTGGTGGGATACGCTTAAGATCATGAAAGCTTCTAACTTCACCCTTTCAAATCAGCACCTCTATCCATTGCAAAGACGTTTTACCTGTTGCACCAACAAAATACATTCTTGGAATGCAATTTCACAGAAAGACAATTCCAGAGTTTCCTGTTGAAAGGCACGTATTAATAATATCTGATAGCTTTACACAACCATCAGATAGTTCTAGTGAATGCTACTAATCATTAGATATAAAATCATGCAATGAAGCTTTCTTAAATGCTTCAGCCATTACATAAATTGCAGCTACCTTATTATGCATATCCACTCACACCTACACCTACATGAAACTCACAGAAAATTGTCTGTGTCAAAACTTGTCCAGGTGCCACACTGTGATCACAACCCACAAAAATGTGTCAAGTATGCAAAAATAGTTAGAGGAGGGTAGGACCACAGGGTAGGTCATCTTCCCATTAACACAATTAGTTAGGTCTCATTCATTATCATAGCACCATACCCCCATATATCTAAAGTCTCTTTTATGTAAAAGAAACCCATGTGGCCATATCAAACTCTGAACTCACCATTAATGGAAGCTGCATGTGAGGGTAGCACTTAATACGAGATAATTTTAATGCAGGAGGAGAGAAGGGTAGAGTAGAGTATGTGTATGTCCCTTCATGTGGCACGTGCGTCCCATGTTAGGTTCATTTTAAAGTGACCATTTTCAGGTGCTGCTGCTTCCTCATGACAATTGGTCTATAGGACCTCAAGCCCTAAACTTACCTCCTCCTCTAGGTGCTGGATCAAGAAATTCATGTTTTGAAAGGTTTATGAAAAAAATTAATTAACCTATATGGACTGTATATGGTATCTATTTTCCTGAAAGGAAGTGGTTCATCATGAGAATGTGGACAATGTTGCATACATACATAACCTTGTTTACATGTTTAGGGTAGGGTCCTAACTCAGTATACCAGAAATCAAAAGCTAGCATGTACCACAGGCCAGTTGGGAGATAATCATCATGTTTTAGTCATCATTTCTCCATTGAAAATTTGGATGGTTTACTTACCATTTCTCAGTTGAAGATTACAACCAACTAACTATGAAACGACTTTAACCGGCTGGTGAAGATTGTATCATATATTTCACAAGGTCACCGTGTAAAAAAGAGTTTTGTTGGAGATCTCAATTGATTAGAGAATTCCAGAAAGTGAGCGTAAAACCTTACTTATAACGGTTTTGTAAAGTTAAATTATACTTAAAGTTCACTTTTTAAAGATGGTATCAGAGTCATCTGAAACCTATCTTAGTGAGATGTGTTGTTTATTAGGCTTATCGGGTCATTTGTTATGACACTATCCATTAATGTTTAGTTCCACACTTAAAATGTATATGTTTCTACGTGAGAGAGTATTAGAGATCTTATATCGATTAGATATAAAGCAAATTTACATAAGTCGATGTTTTAAGATTGAGTTAAGTTTAAAATCCATTTCTTAGTAGGTTTGTGTTGGGAATCCAAGAGTAAGTCTAAGTTTCACATTGAGAAAGTTGAGCACCATATAAAAATGAAGACCCATAGACCGATTACCTTAAGGTTTTGGGTTAGAGGTAGTATCAATCCCTTATATGTAAATTAGGTTCATTGGTATAGTATCTCCCGAGTGACCTTCTCTAAAAAAATCCAATAGTTTGAAGTATATATAATGTAATGACCTAACAAACTTGTACTCAGATTTGTTTTTCCTAATTGAAAGAAATGAGTATGTGAAGGATAATTTTTGATCATTTGATTATATACAGTTTACAAGAAGATTAAACATTGTTTGTTCACATTTTTGACACAAGAAAAAGAACAACGCTTGTCTTAATAGTCTTGTTTTAGGGAGTAACACAAGGACATGGTCTCATATTTTGCTCAAAGACAGTGTAATAAAACATAGACAAATGGTCAAAACAGTTAGGTACAGAAAATTGGAAGGTTTGTCCTTAAAAGTGTGAAGTTAATACCGATTATTTGTCAACAACAAGTTGCATAGTTAAGGTACACTGTTAGATATAAAAGGATACACAAGCTATTATGACTTCATTTGCAACTGAACCAGAAACCAGGCCAAAACCTTTTTCTATCTCCTCTGCAAAACTCAAATCAACAACTCGTACGGTTCCAATCAAGCAAAGATGGTTAACGCTAAATCCGAGTTACATCAGAAGAGTGTCCTTCAAATCAAGCAAGATGACAAATTCTTCTGCAGGCTACTCTCAAAGGAAAGTTCCATGGCCAACCCTTCTTTCAGAATGGCCCTTGCTGTGCCATTTGTGTGGGAATCTCAGCCAGGCACACCCAAACACACATTCTCAGAGGACACTCTCCCTCCTCTTACTCCTCCACCTTCTTATCATTTTAACTTCAGTGCCTACAAAAAGAAAGAGAAGAAGCACTCAAAATCCAATCTCTTGCTCACTTTGCTACCAAAACTTAACCTCAAGAAAATGATTCTCTCATCCTCATACTCTTCATGGTCATCATCATCAAACTCCTCCAAAGTTGTCCCTATGGCCAAGTTCGGAAAGAAGAAGCTCTTAGGCTATGGATCATCCAATGATAATGAAGGAGGTGGTGCTAGTTCACCTTCTTCCAAGTTATGCTTTACCATTCCTCGAGCCTCAAGTTCTTAAGGTACTCGTTGTTATCAAAGCTTGGCCTTGGATCTGAAGAGGACAATGTGCTGCTTATATAGTTTTTCTTTGTAAATTTTTCTAGCTTATACTCTCTTAGAGGACAATATATTTTCTATGCTAGAATTTGTCTTTGAGAGTTTTGTCCTCTCAAATTACAAGCTTGCTTCCAAGGACATATATTTTCTGGTGTGTGAGTGTATCTTAAACATTTTGTGCAGTTTGAAATTATCACAGTCCCTTTTTTTTGTTCTTAGAATGTGCCAAAACAGAACCGTATACATTACTTTTGTGGTTGTGATTGTAGTGGTGGTGATAAACGTATAAAACACGTAATAACAGAACATTTAGTGGTAGAAAGTTTAGTACTAATCCACTTGCAGCTGAATGATCTTTAAGCATTTGATTGACTTGTACATAATTAATTACACCACACTTTTACTTTGAGGGATGGGAAGGAGAAACACCTTAATCAGCATCTTTGACCAATGCTTTATCTTTTCACCAATACCTCTACTATAGGGTGTTTATTTTGTCTGTCTTTAATGATTTTATTTATTGCAAAGAGAAGAACTGGTGGAAATTGCAACGAGAAAATGTTTCACAGTTCCAAATTCTGTATATGCTTCTAGTTTTAGCCTAGGAATCAAAAAGTATCATTTAATGAATCGTGTCAAAAATACTAGCTATCATGACTTCAATTAGATGTTCACATGCTTAGTTGAAAAATTGATTATAAGATCAGAATTAAATCAATGCGTAGCACAAGCTTCGACGAAGAATATTAAGATAGTGAATTTGTTTTTCTAGTCCTTTTTGTATGGAATGTGAAGCAACACTTGGTTCCAATAATAATCTGCCTTGCAACATTTGGAATCATTTCAGAGTTAACTAATTTGGCTTGTTTCTGATTCGTGTTGGTAAAGAAAGACTACATATACTTTGGGTTTCCGTTTGGTTTAACATTTCCCTTGTGTTACAAATACAGATTTAACATTACATCAGATAAAACAACAGTAACCACTGTTGTCTTTAGTGTATTTACTTCAAAGACACGTACCTACTAAAAATAACTAGTCTTTTCCAATTTAACTATGTATTATTAATTTATTGTGGCTCAAACAATTATAAAAATAGTTAATAACAACATCTCAGAACCGACATTTTAGTATAATGCAATAGCACATTACCAGAACTAGAGATTAGAGAGTACCAACAACTTGAAACTTGTTTGAAATTGTTTAAGCTAATTTGTCGGCAGAGAAGCTGGTAGTGACTTTATCTTGTCCCAGGTTCCATGTGCACATGGGCCATATATTGTGTAAAATATCAGTAACACAAAGAACTATTAACTTATAACTGTGACACTTTCATAATAATTCTAGTCTCTATAACTTAAAAGTAACTGGAATATTATAATTATATGGCCCCTTAAGATTTTCCAGCGATCGAAGAAGATCACCAAGAACAAGTAATCAACCCCAATTTTAGATTTTTCTTTCCCTATTCACCGGCAAAAGAAGCAGAATATTCTTTTCCTTTTGTCTGTTTCGACCCATTAAAATGCTACACCACACTGTTCCCCAGACTTTCAGCTCAATTATGTGATTATGATTCATATTCAATTTCTTTTCTTTAACAAGTTCCCTATATGTTATCTTGGCCTCACCAACTGAAGATTTCATAGGAGTCAAAGGATAAAAATATTGTCCAAGATGGTCTTGAAGAAAAGCAGTGTCAAAAGCAGTTGCAAGTTAAGAACTCAAGATGGACACCTATTTTTTCAAAGCATATGCGTTATTTTATCACCACTCAATATGTGGCTGTATTTACAAATTACATTTTTACAATAATCACTACATAGTACAAAATTGTCGAATTAAGTATTTCACCTAATCGGCCTTTGTGTATGCCAGGTATATAGAGAATTACAGAAGTATATTAGTGGTTTGTGTATATCCAATGATTAGAATGAGGTAGAGATGAACTGTTAGTTCTAAACGTAACATGAGCTTAGTGCTTCTTCATGGATTCTGGTCACCTGATGTATTGCATTTGCCAAATAAGCCACATTGCTTGTGGTCACACCTGCCATGCTGCAAGTATCACCAAGGAGTTATGTAGGAAGAATATGTTGTAGTGAAGTCAAAGTTATCAAATTAAGAAATATTAAATATATTTTTAGTCCCTAAACTTATGAAAAATTGGAATTTGTCAATGTCCTAAACTTTGATATATTTTGATGCTTAAACTTTAAAAATAAATGAATATAGTCTTTCAACATAACAATATTAATTTCTTTTTACATGTTAAATGATGTTCTAGATTGACATTTGAAATGTTTACGCAATTTGACACGTTTCGACTCAAATGCTAACCCAAAACACTGTATAACACAAAAAAAAGAAGTTAAAGTTGTTGGACTAAAGGGATTATATCCATTCATTCTTAAAGTTTGGAGACAAAAGTATATCAGTTTAAAACATGAACGAATTCTAATTTTGTGTTCAAGTTTAGAGACTAAAAACATATTTAATCGAAGTAATAAAAGAAGAGAAGACAAATTGACAGCTTAATCGTAGTAACTATGGTTGAATTTTAGTATTTCCTTTAAAGAATACCTTATTCTTCCATCAAGGGTCATGTATATATGGAACAGCTTCTCCAACTTTTTAACCTGATCGGGTGTTAATCCAGAAAAACAGAACATGCCAACCTGCATGTGTTTGCATCAAAGTGTACAATTGTTAGCTAAAGTTATAATATATGATTCATTAAGCATAAGGTAACTAATCAAGCATCCAAAACCTGAGAAGTTATATGCTTCCAGTTGAAAGGTGATTCCAAGTTCTCAAGATATTGTCGAAGGGTAGTTCGCATTGCTTCAATCCGATTAGCCATGACCTTCAAATAGCATTGCCAAAAAATGTGATTAGATCCTGAATTGATTTAGAAAAGAAAAGTTACTAAAAGGAGTGTTAAGAACTAAAGGCTCTGATATAGGTATATCAAACCCTTTAGTTCTTAACAAGGACTTAAGAAGATGAATACTACCTTTATTTCTTTCCTCCAAAGTGCTTCTACATCAGGGTCGCTTAATATTTTAGCAACTAGTGAAATACCATGAAAAGGAATGCTGCTATACATTGCATGGGACATCAACTGCAGTTGACTTTTAAGTGCAGCTACTTGCTTTGTACTCTGGCACAAAACACTGTTATAGATTTTAATGTAGATTACTAAAGCTGATAAGAACGTGAAAAGTAAAACAATAAAACTAAGGAAACATTGTTACGAGGTTGAGCTTCATGTTATATTATCATTATATTATATCATGTACTTGATCCTTGCCTAAAAAATGCATCATGGAACATATTTGATATCTAACTTCTATTTTACATTACATAGCACATCCTATGCCTCTAAATATCTAATCACTTGTGTATAGGACTTCTCTTACCTAAGACAACCAACTTTATGTTCGGACAATCCCATGTTCTTTGAAAATGATTGAGAACATCCTATTAAATGCCCATCTTCAAGGAAAATTCTAAGTGCCATGGCATCCTTGTCAAGATCCCCACTAGAAAATCCTTGATAAGCCATGTCAAAGAAGGGGAAATGATTTTTTACCTGGAAGATAAATAAGTTAGAATAATATTATAATTGATTTAGATTTATAGAAAAAAGCTATACTGAAGCATCTCATGTCTCATTTTCACCTTAAACTGGTATGATATTTCTCTCCATTGTTCCTCAGTAGGGTCAACACCAGTTGGATTGTGGGCACAAGGATGAAGCAAGAAGAAAGAACAATCTGGTGCATTCTGAAATTAGCAACACAGAATAAAAAGAGAAGATTAAAAGTATAGCTTATTTATTTGTTTGAGAGACAAGAAGCATGAAATTCATACCAAAGCTTACTTATTTTTACCTTGACATCACTTACGAGTGCAGAAAAATCCAAACCCTTTGTATCTGGATGGTAGTAGTGAAAAGTTTCGACAGGAACTTCAGCTTGTCTCCATATATTGTGGTGACTGCAGAATGCAAACTTCATGCATTAGATATTGAAAGAACGAAAATATCTCAAAAAATAATCCAATGGAAAAGAACCTACTTTGACCAGGTAGGGTCTGGTAGATACATTTGAGATTCAGGATAGAAATGTCTTTGAAATTCAGCAAAAAGCCTACATGATGCAGTTCCAGACAGAGTCGGAACTCCTGCAAAAAATCCTTCTTTTACAACATATGAATCATCCCCATATGCCAATTTTACACACTCCTCCACAAATTTTGTTCTCACTGCGGAACAGTTTAACTCCCTGTCAATAAATATAACGTTAATTCGTTTTTGAAAAGTAGTAACATATTCATAGAAGCACTACTGTTGATAGAGTGTGATACACAAATTCTGGTGTGAAAATGGAAACATCACTAGCCAAAGATCACCCTTAGAACAGAAGAAGGAGAATCCAAGATTACTCACTCCAATTTGCATCTCTGAATCTTTTTTTCTGCATCACGAACACATTGAGGAATGAAAGGTTTGCCATCATCACCCCTGTAAGTTCCCTTACAAAGACGAAGATCAGAAAAAGTCAGTGATGACAAAACATGAAACATGAACAGATATAGATATACTGTAACTATATATAAGCATATACCATTCCAAGATTGATCTTGTGGGGAAAAGGGTCTGATAGAAAGGCCTCGTTGACACTGACAATGGGGTCCTTTGGGGCTGGTTTTACATGGTCCCACCAACCACGGGCACTGGAACAAGAAGTGGATAAAAATCTTCTGGATATTCTTCCATTGATGTACCTCCACATAGTGCAATGCAACACTCTTGTGCTATAGTATACGCTGTGAACTCAGTGAAATGCTCTTGGTTTGTTGAAACAAGAAAAAGGCTTTTGAATGGTTATATAATGAAAGTAAAGAAGAAGAAAAAGATGATGCAGAGTGAACTTTCTCTTGCCGTGGTTTTGCATTGATCTTTTCAAGGAGTTCCTATGTGCTGCTTTGGTTTGTTTACGGTTTCTTTTCGTGGGAAAACCAAAGTGGGCTCATTGATTTGATTGGATTTGCTTATTATATATTATGCATTTACGTTAATGTGTCATCTTGCATAATCCTTGTCATTTTTTCTGTTGGTAATATAAAGAAAAAATAAATTTATATTTTTTCATAAATTAAATTGGTTCATGTACAAGTTAAAAGTATAAATTTTAAAAAATGTATATAAAAGTTATTTTTACAAATTAATTTATATATAAAGTAAATTTAATTTATAAAGGATTTATTTATTTATTTATTGTCTTAGGATTTTTAAAAGAATTTCCTTATAAATAGTATTAGGATTAGATTAAGATATAAGAAAAGTATGTGGTCGGTGCGTTTGATTTATTCTAGAGAGAACAGGTGTTATCTTAAAAGCGAATAAAGTAAATGTATGGAACAAATAAAATTAAAGAAATAATAAAGGGTTGAAAAAGTTTGACTATAAATATTTGTTTGGAAGAAAGGTAGAACTTTTCAGTAAAAGATTTACACATATAACACAGCGATGATTAAAACATAGGCAATCTATTATTTTCCTATTACTATGAATTCTGACGCTACTTACTTGTGCTCCCCATTACCTATTAATATTATTCGAGTTTTAGGATTTTAAAAATATATGCTAAAAAGTGTAGAGATATAGTATACCAGAGAATTTCTTATTTATTTTATTTATGTAGATTATATGTAAAGGATAAAAATGTAACATAATATTAAATATTAATAATATTTTTATTTTAATTTTCTAAATTTAAATAATAAACAAATATGCTTTTATTTTATGTAAAAAAATATTTTTCAAATTAAAATATTTATAAATATTAATTTAAATAAAAATATTTAAAAATATTATTAATATTTTTTAATTTTAAATTTCATTATTTTTCTTTTCTTTTATTTACTTGTAATTCTCATTTTAATCTTTTTTTAGGATTATATCTTTATTCAATTTCATATTTTTTATTGTATTTTTTATCAATCTTTTCTTTTCTCTGTATGGGTAACAGGCCGACCATATCCCGACCCATCTGTATGTGGAAAGGCTGACCACATCTCGACCTCAGGGAGAGAGAAGGAGATGTGTGCGCAAACCCATCAGGCAAAGGAAAATGGGCCAACATGGTGTAGAGGTCAGGTACATCTCGGCCCGCTGCCTAGTCGGGTATATCCTGGCCCAATAGTGGCCAATTGGGTAAGGATGATGATGTACAGACGAGCAGCACGTAATCTCAGTAATTAAGGAAAGAACTGATCCTTGACAATGTACAAACGAGCCGCGCGCGCAATCTTAGTTAATAAGGAAAGAACTGATGCACATAATCTCAGTCAGAAAGGAAAGAGTTGATCATCGAATGCGAACAGTATGCAAATAATAGTGTTCTTGTAAGGGTAAGAGCCAAGCGATCTCAAAGGCCTTCAGTATTCTTCCTCCCACTTCACGTCTCTTCTCCTTACAGCTGACTCTGGATCACCGTCAAGGGTGGGTACCTGCAAATACTCCGATGCTTAAGTCAGCAATAACCCCAGATACTCTCTGTAAAATATTAGCTTCAGATAACTTACCCCTTATTAGACAGTAAAAATATCTCTTTATACTACCTGGCATTATTCCCACTTTTATTGCCTACATAGTGGTTTCCTTCTCCCATTAAACACTAAGGAATCTTAATCAATACAGTAACTGCCTCCCAGACCTTAACGGTAACATTTCTACATTCCATTGGACTTCCGAACTCTTGGACCTGTGTGCTATCTTTGTCATGACTGGGATGGGTCTACCCCTCTGCACTGCTGGCCCATTACACATCAGGACCCTTGGGCCGAGATGTACCAGGCACCAAGGGCCGACATCTACTCGGCCTCCACCCTACACGTGCCTGCCACCCTACCAAGCCACTCCCTGACTTCAGTGCCTGAAATGTGTCTAGCCATTGGGCCGTGGTGTTTACGGCACCTGGGCCGAGATACATGCCTCTGACCACACCACTCTAACCCTCTTTTACCGACTGTGCCTTATCTTGAGTAACACCCTTTCCTGTCGTGTCCGTGGCCGAGTACATCCCTCCCAAGCTTCCCTATTGTACCTAACTAATGGGATGTACCCAGACTTCCTATACACTAGCCCCCCCAGGCTCGTAGTAAACGAAGTGAAACAAGAGTCTGGATGAAAACATAAATGAAAGAGTAATTAATCGTACGACGGCGCTGCAAAACGAAACTAGGAGTGTAGGTTCTAGAGGTAGAGTTAGAGTAGCGCGGGGCTCGAGATACAAGCCATAATGGCGACATCGGAACCCGTGCATAACCTATGTACACTTGGTACCTTAGGGCTCCTATAAATAAAGAAGAGGGCCCATATTGAG
>Ga0209389_1001962_pt1 | contig 15200 bp, 9 predicted proteins | sample CowpearedBW_FD_187526 | JGI IMG/M metagenome (GOLD analysis project Ga0209389, IMG submission 187526) | Root nodule microbial communities of legume samples collected from California, USA - Cow pea red BW (SPAdes) (version 2) | ecosystem: Host-associated > Plants > Roots > Nodule | place: USA...
TGGCATAAGATAGAGACGGGTAGGGCCGAGCCAAAGGTCAAGCTGGGATGACTCAGGCCAAAGGTCAAGCTGGGCCTACCTTGACCAAAAGTTGAGTCGGGCCAACCTAAGCCTCCAAAAAGCTCTAACTTCATTCAATGCAGGTCACACCAAGAGTCGAGTTTTCATTTCTTCAACTCACTTCATTAACTCTCATTTCTTCCTTGAACTTCTCCACTTCATAGCATTTCTTTGGCTACACCCTCTTCAAGTTTTGTCTTCCCTCAAGTTATTTTAGATACGCCACTTTACTCCTTTCCTTTTTTTTCTTTTTTCTGCTCGCATTCATGGACTATTTCAGCCTTTATCTTTGGGTGAAGTTAAACTTTGTTAGGGAAACCTCCTCATAGACATCCATCCTAAAATTTTGTTCTTTCCTCCATTCTTAAATCTTGAGTAGGAATGAATGTGAACATCATGTAGTAGTGGATCCATGTTACCCTAAAGAACCAATATGCAAGGATGGCAGAAATGAGAATACACCCTTCTATTATTCTTACACCATTGTGTTTTCTGAACTTGGAGTACGACTTCCACTTGACCCATTTGAAAAGGAGTTACTTAGTACCATAAACATTGCTCCTGCCCAACTTCATCCAAATAGTTGGGCATTTGTTAGGGCTTTTCACATTTTATGTACTCACCTTGGTATCGTTCCTTCAACAAACATGTTTTTCTATTTTTTTGAATCAAAGACCTCTGGTTGTTCTTCATGGACATTCATAAGCACTTTTAACAATAGGGTGTTAGTCACAGAGTACCAATCCTCATATAAACATTTTAAAAGGAAACTTTTGAAAATCTGCTCATCCCCAAACAGGCCCAATATCCTTGAAGGATTTCATCTATACTGGTTGGGTTCCCCCTATCCTAGTAGGGTAGCTAGAGTGAAGATTTAAGGATAGAGGAAAGAGCCGTTTGCAACCAACTAATCGAACTAGGTGTTATATTCAACACCTTTGTTATCCCTAAACTTGATTTCGACCATAGAACTTAAGGCTTGTATTGGTACTATTCTATTTTCCCCTTTCCTTTTATGCGTACTTTTATTAATATCCATTATCTTTTTCCTTGACAAGTGCTGCTTACGCGTTAGGAGATGGCACAATGTTTGAAGAAGATGCAAAGGAAAGAAGTGATTGCTATGAAACTGCGTGTTGTTGGGAGAACTGTTATTGTTCTCCCGATTACTGATTCTGAAGAGACTAACACAGAAACCCTAAAAAAAACACTAAACATGTACCTCCAATCCTCATGTTGGTAGCAAACAATCTTGCTCTCAGGAGAAGATTTATCATGCTGAAAAGCATGCAGAAAATGTCCTCCCTTAAATGGCCTCTTCCTCAACCCCTTCTAAATAGGCGAGCATTATACAGGGTATGAAGAACCTTACCATAACAGTCAAATGCTAACTGATCGAAGATGAATAACTATAGAGAAACACCACTGAGGAATGGACCAAAACAAAAGATACCATCAATAAATTGAAGAAGGTCCTGGTGGACATTGAATTGTAGCGTAATAAGCATTATGCAAAGTTAGGTTAGATTTCGGAGGATCTCAGGAAACTAGGGGAAGAATGATCAAAAGACAAAGCCGATTGAGAGGAGAAGGAAGTTGTCTAACTCAAAGACTTCTCTAGAAAATGCTCTTGATGATGCTAAGGAAGAGAACACCAAGAGTTTCATGGAGGGTTTTAGTGATGCTACCGAGTAGCTAACTGTCCTTTATCCTGACTTGCACACCTCATGCCTTGATTCTTTTAAGATGGTGGTTGATGGAAACATAGTGGCTTGAAAAATTAACTTATGTATTTGCCTTATCATCTATTTGGTAGAAACAAAAAACTTGGTGACCTATATCTTTTTGTTAGTGATTCGTACCCTTTGTATGATGACTCTACACATTTTGTATGGCTATAACATATGTCTATTTATTAGCTATTGGTGTGTCCATTTTATCTTTTCTTCTAACGAGCCTTTGGATGATTTCTCTATTTATGCAATGAGGATGATTGAAACGCTTGATTGGATTCGAGTATTGCATTTTACAAGACCTTAGAAAATATGCTTACATTTTAGATGGTCTCGAATAAACTTGATGCTTGCGTCCAAGATTTTCCTTTATTCTTGCCTCATTAAAAACCTTGTAAATATGTAAGGAGAAAAGAGTATATTGCTACTATCTCTAGTTGTAATAAAAATGGAGATTTGCTACATTCCAAGTTCATGGTACCTTTCCCCCATCTAAAGTTTCCAACACATAGGCTCTTTTTTCGATGACCCGACGTACCCGATAAGGCCTGACTCAGTTGGGTGATAGTTTGTCTTCTATTTGAGAGTAAGATTTCTTTTCCAACACCAAATCTCCCTCTTGAAACATTTTGGGTTTTACTCAAGCAACATGTCTTGCCTTCATTCTTCATTTTGCTGTGATTGTTTGCAGTCGGGCCCTTCACTAGTGCAGGAGAGGGATTTGACCGCGATTATTTTGACCTTTTGGCTTCGGTTTCACACCCGAGACATATACTGATGAGGTAAAAAATGATTTGTTTATGCCTCAGTTATGAACCGAGGCATATGCAAGGGTTACTGCCTCGGTTCTGGAGGGAACCGAGGCCTAATGGGTATCACGAATTTAAAAAAAAAAAAACTTTCTGATCTAATAATAGCAAGACACGTGGCCATGATCCTTGTACACACATATGCACCAACCACAGTGTGCCACATCATCATCATCAACATTCCCCCAAATCAGAAACCCTAACCACCATTCAAACCCTAAATGTCGCCAGCGTGCCGTCACCACCATCTTCGACCACCGCATCACGCCGAAACAGCTTCACAACACCTCCAGTCATCTCGCCGGTGACACAAAACAACCTCCCTTCACCACCATATCAAAACGGAAAACGTTAAACCGCCAACAGTTGAACCACCGTGAGCCAAATCGCACATTCAACACATAGAAGGGTTTCATAATTAGAAAAAGGAGAAGCGCATACCAAAAGCGAGATTGAACGACAACAATGGCGACTTTGCAAGCTCTACGACGACGATAATGGTGTGTGACAACAGACCGGTGGTGGAGCAATGAAAGAACCTTTGCGTGCTGCAACGAAACTCCAACGAAGGAATAGTAGCGTTCTACAACAAAACTGGCATTCGAAAATGGAAGAGAGAAAAAATTGTAGTTGCTCGCGCGAAGAAGAAGAACAGTAGTGCGGTTTCTTTTTAACCCTAAGAAAACTGATTGCCTCGGTTGATTTTAAACCGAGGCATAAACATCTATATGCCTCGGTTATAAGAGACCCGAGGCATAAACATCTATCTGCCTCGGTTATAGGAGACCCGAGGCATAAACATTTATCTGCCTCGGTTAGATGTGACCCGAGGCATAAAAGCCTTCCACTTGTTTAAAAATATCAAAGTAGCGGGAAAGATAAAAAGTTTTGGGAGGTTTATGCCTCGGTTCTATGTACAACCGAGGCATAAAAGTTCAAAAAAATTACAAAAGTGCCACCGCGTCTTCATATGCCTCTTTTGCGCCTGAACCGATGCATATTGGGCACTGTAAAAAGTTTATTCTGCACTAGTGCTTTCACGTATCTCTGTGACGATATCCAACATGGCTGATTGTCTAATAATTGTTGCTTCTTCAGAGAAATATTGAACTCAATGTGAAGACACTTATACTTCGATTGGAATCATGGCATCAACTTCATATGCTAATGAAAAGGGAGTTTCCCTTGTGCTAGTTCAGATTATCGTGTGATATAACCATAGCACCTGGGAAAGAGTTCCCACCCATTCACCTTTTTTCTTCTACCATTCGTTTTCAACCTCCCAATATGACTTTATTTGCAACCTTTGCTTTTTCATTTGTTTATGGATGCCCAACAAAGGAAAGTAATTATGGTTCGGGGGAGCTCCAAATTGGCATGTCACAAATCGCCATAATAATTTGCATGCTCGTTTAGACGTAAGTTTTGCGACCAATTCTGCTTCAATCCACCTCAAAAAATACTCCACAAAAACTATACTGAATTGAAGTTGTCTTGTTGTTGGGGGAAAAGGACCTAGAATATCTAGTCCGTATTGCCAGTTCTTATTGGAAAGAAGGTCAGAGCGATATGATCGAGTAGTCTTGTTCAATGGGAATAATTGTTATATCTGAATGTTTTTGACATTGTTTGCATTTTTTAACAAAAAGCATACAATCTTCTTGCATAATGGTTCAAAAAGTCATGCTCTCAACACCTTATACCACAAAGCCCTTCCCCCAATATGACTTCCACATGAATCGACATCGACATTGCCCATAATTTTTTATGCCTACATGCTCTCAATACACTATAATAAGGGTGATGAAAATCCATTGCGATATAAGATTCCATCAATCACCATGTATCTTTACGCGTTTCTCCGCATTTTAACAAATCAACATATTCCTCTATCCAAGAATCTTCTACAACTATTTGAAAGACGAAATCCATTGTAACACTAGGAATGGATAAAGTTTTTTGAATTACTGTTCGGTGATGTCACAAAAGTTTAGTACTGGCCCGTTGAGATAAGAGATCAATCCTTACATTTTGGTCAATGAGCACAAAAATCAACGAGAAATGTGAGGATTCTTTTTGATATTTCATTTAGTTTTTAAGATGTTTTGCTAAATGTGTGTCTCTAGCTATGAAACTACTTGCTACTTGTTCGGTTACAAATTGTGAATCACATATGATTAGTAAGTCCTTCATACCCATTTTTATCATCAGGTTCATTCCAACTAGGACTTCGTACTCTACTTGATTATTACTCGCCTTGAATGAGAAACAAAGGAATTATTCGATTAGGACTCCATATGGCCTTTCCAGTATGAATCCTACACCACTACCTTTTAGATTTGAGGTTCTGTCAACCGATAAGATCCCCTTAGCCTCTTGTATGGTGTTATCTCTTGATGGCACGAATAGTTTTGATACAAAATTTGTTAAAGCTTATGCCTTTACTGGTCCCCTACTCTCACAACTCAGACTATATTCCCATAGTTCTACCGACCATTTCATCATTCTCTCTACCACGTCTATCTTTTGGAACATCTTCCTGATTAACATGTCAATTTTAATCTCAACTTTATAGTTTTGGAAATAATACCTTAATCGCCTAACTATAAATACTATTGCGAGAGTTGTTGATTTCTCTAACTTTTGGTAACAGGATTCAACACCTTGCAATACCTTCCTTATGAAGTAGATAAGCCTTTGTTCGCCATTGATATCCTGTACAAAGACCGAGTTTAGTACCCAATCAAACACACAAGTACACTAAGATGGGCCATTCCTTAAGAGGTTTATGTAGTACTAATGGGTTAACCAAGGTTTGCTTGAGCTATTGAAAAGTTATTTCACATTATTCTATCCATTCAAACTTGTCATTCCTTCTTAAACATTGAAAGTAGGGAAATTCCTTATCACCTTCGATAATTATAAACATAATGAAAGTTCAACAAATTAAAAAATAATTAATTATTTTAATGTTAAAAAATAAATAATTTGGTTAATGTTTAAATGAATTAATGAGACTAGGTTTCAAAATGTATCGACCACAAAAAATCTATAAACATAAGTTAAATGAAAAGAAAAACATATGAATCAAAATTATCTATAGCTTTATTTTTATTTAGAATACAAATCACTACAATTTCTATTAATGGCCCATACATTGATGAAGACTAGATAAAACTTTGGGATGGTGTTGCCTCCCACATTGTTGGTTTGACTGGGGCTATATGGGACTAGAACTGGAAGTGTAGTATACGATGACAACTTATGAATGCGAGGTTCTTCTACCAATTATGTTTTCCAACCACAACTTTCAACTCTTCCTCGAATTTATTCATCACCTCCGACTTTTGCATATCTACCATTGCAAACTCAATTAGGTTGGAAGATGTATCGGTTCCACTCACAACCCTATCTTGTTTGTGTTTGTCTACAATTTCCATAATATTTGTTACAACATTATTAAACTTGGTTATTCTTTTCACTAATTCATAACAATTAGAAAATAGTTAATTTCTCATGTAGATAGAAACAATCACGTTATTTATTTTAAAATTTATAATCCATTAGCACCGGCTAGACCAACGCTAGCTTCACTTTACCATCAGTTAGGTCGACGCTCATTAATGATATTTTTTTATATATTAGTGTTGACCTAGCCGATACTTTGTTCAACTCTACTTAGCATCCACCGCTAGCCAATGCTATCAAGGTTGGCTTCCATGTTTTTTTTATTGGTCTCTTTTTTTATGTCACATTTCCATTAGTGTCAATTTTTCTCTTCTCGCTAATGCTTTTGGCTAATGCTCATCCTTAACATTTTTGTAATGTTATAACAAAACATATTAGTTTTTAAATATAAGTATTGACTAAATTGTAACTCTATTAGACTCAACTTAGTCAACTATAATATAAAATAAAAAGTTAATTTTTTTGAAATAAAATTTGTATATTTTTTAAAATTATTTAACTGTTGAGAGAGTTGGCTTTATCAAATCTAAATTGTCGCTAATTATATTTTAATATTTTTAATAAAGAAATATTTGTATTAATGTTAAATTAGTCAATGCTAATCAAGTTTGCTTCTTATTGGATATTAATAGAGTTGGTTAGGCCGACACTAATGTTTGTGTCTATGTGTTGAGTTTTGTTTTTTAGTGTGTCTATATCTGTGTTTGTGTGTTTATGTTTCTGTGTGTGTCTATCTGTGTTTGTGTATTTGTGTTTGTATGTGTGTATGTATCTATGTTTGTGTGTCTATCTGTGTTTGTGTATTTGTGTATTTATGTGTATGTATCTATGTTTGTGTGTGTCTGTGTCTATGTATATTTTTACGTCTCTGTATGTTTATGTCTATGTTTGTTTATATATGTGTGTTTATGTGTGTATGTGTGTGTTTATATTTATTTGTATATGTATGTATGTTTGTGTGTGTGTGTGTGTCTATGTCTATCTGTCTATCTATGAGTGTATTTGTTTGTGTATGTGTCTGTGTGTATATGTGTTGTGTGTACTCACAACACATTTATAGATGATTATTTGCAGAAAAATTGCAAGAAATAGATATTTTTCTAATAATATATAATGATATTAATTAATATTTTTCTATTTAAAATAAATTAACACAATGTCATAGATAATAAATAGTGATAAATAAATTAGTGTGGGAATAGCTTGGATTTTATTTCCTTGCTAAATAGAAATTTCTCTATTAGTTATGGATTTGTGACAATATTTTTTCATAGGTACATAAATATGAATTTTGTGAGGGAATAACGACATAATAACCTACTTCTGTTAAATTATAGTTAATTAACTTCAAATTAGCTACACAATTTTTTTCATCGTTAATCTCTTGCTAAATAATGACAAATTACTGAGAAAAATATTTGCTCGCTAGTTTTTCTCAGAATTAGGTACGGGTTTTTTTTTTGTAACTAATCCCCCACTATATAGCGAGAAATTAGTGAAAAATAATTTCTCTTGCTAATTTTCCTTACAAATTTGCTATGAATTTTTTTTGTCGTTGATCCCTCACTAAATACTAAAAAATTAGTGAGAAATAATTTATGTCATTAATTTCCCTCACAAATTGGCTACGAAATATTTTTGTAGTTGATCCCTCGCTAATTAGCTACAAAATATTTTTTGTCATTGGTCTCTTGCTAAACAAAGAGAAATTAATGAAAAATGTATTCCCTCGCTAATTAGCTACAAAGTCTTTTTGTCGTCGACCCCTCGCTAAATAGCGAGAAATTAGTGAGAAATAAGTAAGGAATATATTCCTTCACTAATTTCCCTGGCTAATTAACAATTTTGTTGTAGTGTGTATGTATGTGTCTTGTTTGTGTGTATTTGTGTGTGTGTGTGTGTGTGTGTAGAGATGGCAAATAAACCCGCCCCGTGGGTATTGCCTGAACCCGTCCCTGTTTTGACGAGAAATCTCCGCATTAATTGGGTATGGGTATGGGTATGGGGAATCCCCGACTTTTTCAATTGGGTATGGGGATGAGTATGGGGATGTACATATCCCCGCCATAATATCCGTCCCCGCCAAATCTCCGTTCCCGTTTAAATTATTAAAATATTCACAATTAATTAAGTAACTATATATATATATATATATATATATATATATATATATATATATATATATATATATATATACACACACACACACACACTTTCTATTTTTTATTTCTTCTAATTATTTGGTTTGTCATGAAACTAATTCGCATTTCCAATATATTTTTCATCTAATCATAACATTTATGTAATTATGTTAAAATGATGTATGTTAATTAAAAAAAATTTATGCCTCACATTTGAATATTTCTATAATTTCTTTATATTTTTATTTATTATATATTTTCCTTTCACATGAGAATGTTTATACTCTCAATTTAAGGTAATATAAAAAAATTATTTACTTATTATTATTAATTTTTGTTTAATTTGAAAAACTCTTTTGTTTCGTTAAAATAATTTTCGTTATTTTTCAACCATTGAGTATATATGTTGATATTTGAAAAGTTTTCTTAGATTTCTAAAGTATTTTTCATCTTATCATACTTTTAATTATACACTTGATTTTCTTTGTGCGATTTCTTTCAATAGTCTCTCAAATTATTTCTAAAACACACATTTGTTAATTTTTTATATTTTTATTTATTGTTTATTTTCATCATGCAGAATAATATTTCGATATATTCCATCTAATTATTTTTTATTTTCTAACTCATTTTTAATCATACTATAATTTTTTAACTTTAATTGTATAAATAACTTTTATTTACTACAATATAAAAATTTAATGTAATTGCTATGAATATTTTTTTTGTCACTATCCAATATATATTGAAGTTCAAAAGATACAAAATCTATGTCAAAATTTTATTATTATGTTTATTATTTGTTCTTTGTGTCATTTTGATCAAAGGATGTATTATAACTTTTATTAGTGTATAAAAAAGATTCATTAGAATTTAAAAAATTGAAGTAAACAAATATTTAAAATATATTTTAATTTGAATATTTATTTTCCTTTTATATTTTTTTTAAATGTTTTTTAATTTTATCAACTAAGTTTTATTAATGTTTGTAGTTTGCAAATTTAATAAATGTTTTGGTTCTCATGAAATTTTATTTGGTAATATAATCTAAGATGTAAACAACTATAATTTATTTCAAAGTATCTGATACAGAAAAAACAATCATCCTACTAATATTGAATATTTAATAATATTATGTTTTCTTTAGTCTAATTTGTTTTTTCTTTTATAAAAAATGATATTGAAGTAGTTAGAACACGGGTACGGGTATGGGTACAAGATTATACTCATTACCCAGTGGAGATGGGGATGAAACAAAAGTTTAATACCCGTTGGGTTTGGATATGGGGATGGGGATGAGGATGAGTTTTTTCTGCGGGGATGGGTATGGGATAGCGAAACCCGTCCCCGCCCTGCCCCGTTGCAATCCCTATGTGTGTGTTTGTTTGTCTTTGTGCATGTGTTTGTTCGTGTGTGTATCTTTGTGTATGTGTTTGTGACTAGTCTCTCTGTGTGTGTGTGTGTGTGTGTGTGTTTGTTTGTCTGTGTGTGAGTCTATGTTTATACTTGTGTTTGTGTCTATGTTAGTGTTTGTGTGTGTGTCGACATTTGTGTCTATGTCTGTGTTTTGCCTTTATGTGTGTCTATTTTTGTGTTTGTGTGTATGTATGCTTGTGTGTGTGTGTATGCGAATTAGACAACTAGAATAGGGTAAATGAAAGAAATAAGGAGAGAAATGAAAATTTTGCTAAACTTAGAAGGATATGAATGCTTTTTTAGATAATAGGTTAGAGCCTAAAGGATAGAAATGGGAGATCTAAACACAAAAATATTTTCACTTAATGATTAATTCATGGAGAGTTAGAAATAGGATACTAGGGATCAAATAGAAGATGTATTGAATGAGGATTCGAAAAATGTAAAGTCTAGGTTAAAGGAGAATGATGGTCTTAAAATAACTTAAGATGGGGAATATACCACTAGTCGATGTAGATAATATGAACCTAATTTGACAACTCACAAAATAAGAGGTAAAAGAAGTAGTATGAAACTATGATAGTAACAAAAGTCCTTATCTAGATGGTTTCAATTTTAGGTTCATAAATTAATTATGGGAAACCATGGAAGAGAAATACCTTATATAAAGGAAAGTGACAAATATGAAGTAATGTCTCATTCAAAACATTAACATCCAAATTGAATAATCGGCAAGGTTTAGATGAATATAGACTCATATATTTTATAGGCATCATTTATAATATTTTATAAAAAAAATCATACAAAATATACTAAATAGAGTGCTTAATAAAATGATAAATAAATCATAACCAACTTTTATCGTGGGTAGAAGGCTTTTATATAGTATATTGACATTAAATGAAAGTGTGTAAGAAGTAAGACATAGAAAGAGAAAATGGGTTATCAATAAAGTATATTTTAAAAAAGCATATGACTCAATTAGGTTGGAATTTTCATATATTACATTATCGAAAGATATGGGTTATGATCCTAATGTCTTAGCTAGATAAACTAATGCTTAAACACAACAAACAATATCTATATTGGTAAATGGAAACCCTACAAACACTAGTTGAGACAAGGAAACTCCTTGACACGATTCTCATACTTCGTACTTGTTGGAGGTTTAATGTGTATAATGAGACAATAAACAAGACAAAGAAATTTTAGAGTGGGTTTTAAAGATAAAAGTAAGTATTCTTAGATAAGGCTGAAAAGCAGAACATCTTTGTGATGAAAATGTATCCTTTTAGTGTTTTAAAATTGCATCATGGCTTAAGGTAAATTTTATTAAAATCCAAATTAAGGGGTTGGTAGTTGAAAACCAAAGCTTAGATAAATTTGCAACAATGTTGAATTATAGAACTATGATCATCCCTTTCATACACTTAGGATTTCAAATTGTAGGAAATCCTAGAAAACGTTCCTATGGAAAACTTGTGTTAGAAAAGATAAGGAATAAATTGGAAGATGGAAATGAAGTAATATATCCTTTATAGAAGATTATATATATAAAAATCAATAACAAATGCAATCCTTCTATTTTATTGGTCGTTTTTTAAACTCCCTGACAAGGTGTGGAAAGAAACTAAGAGAATCAAAACAATCTTTTATGGAATTAGGGAAATGAAGGTAGAAAGATAGCTTAGATTAAATATAAAACAATATGTAAGCTGAAGAAAGAGAGTTGGTTATAAGTGAAGGAGTTAAATCAAATCAATACAACCCTCCTCGCCAAATGGATGTGGAGACTTAGAATAGAGAGTCAAGGTATATGGAGAGATATCCTAGAATCTAAGTATGCTTCATTGAGGAATTTATAAGGTAGATTAGAATAATATTTGAGTCATGCTAGTGGAGAAATTTGAAAAAAGTATGCAATAAGTTGAAACTAATTCAGAAAAAATGTATCATGGAATCATGGAAGGTAGGTAATAGACTATTAGTTAGATTTTGAAAGGATAAGTGGTTTGTTAAGAGAGAAATAATTTCTAGATATTCAAGACTCGTGCAATTTGAATTCCAGAATTGTCACAAAAGGGGAGGTAAGAAGATAGAATGATAATAACAAAAATGAGGATTGAAATGGAGAAGAGTTTTGTTATATAAACTGTTATGTTGAAGGAATAAGGGATATCATATTATCCATTTCAATATTTCTCTCATCTATTTCTATAAGAGGTTTGTTCTGTCTCTAAACAAAGCTATTTTATCCCTTACCCAACATAATGTGAAGGCCAATGATCTCCTAAATCAAGGTTCAAATGTTAAGGCCCAATGTATAAAATGTTTAAATGAGGTCTACAATTTTATGTGTACAAGATTTGCCACCTTTTCAATACTTTTTGAATATTCATTTTAGAAGTGTATGTCTTAGTGTTGTGACCAAGATCAGGGTCTAACTATTATCTAACAAGTACACTGGATCAATTGTAGCACAATAAAATCGTATCCACAAGGATTTGGTATGATAAAGTCGCAATCTATAATCTACTTCAAGTTTGACAATGAAACAATAACAAGGATTGGTTTTTATCATTTTAGAAACACGTTTGAATTAAAATAAAGATAGGTGATGTTGATTAGGTGTTGGGATTGAACTTGGCTTCTTCCACTCAATTGCACATTGCCATTAATTATCATTATATTATGTTCTTTGTCTTACTGTTCCTAGAAGTACTCTTAATTATAATTCTAACCTTATGTTTGCAGAATTAGAACCTAAGGGTACCAGACGTAGACATAGGATGTCTCCATTCAGGTTGAGGAACCCTTGCATTAAGTACAAGACTCTTTAAGTTGCATAACCATGTCTGGTATATGCAAGCATTAAGATATTTTATTGGATATAAACCCTAGACCAAATGTCTCTACTATCTAGTGTTGATGAAGATGATGAGTGATCAAGTCATCAAATCAATGAAAACCAAACAAATAATCAACACCTAAAGACAATAACATAATATAAATCAAATCAAGTGTAGTATAGAGAGTTTAGATTTTACATCCAATCCTAACTAGGAAGAAGTTAGTTGCTCATGATGATGTTTACAAGAAGAACATGGAGTAGCTTTCCTCTTTCCATAACTTTACAAGAATATATAATAAGAACTGACCTAACTAGGGAGTTTCTCTATCTAGAATGATTTGCAAAATCTGCATACTAAATAACAAAGACATGCCTTATATTTATAGAATTCTAAGTGCTACTTTGATCCATTTCATGTAGGTCAACCATGGAAGTTTTCTCCATGGGTGAGTTTGCTTCCAAGCTTGGGTAGTCATCTTTGGTGATTAACCACGGAGCTTTTCCTTCCATATGGGGATTTTCTCTTGATGCTCAACTGCCATTCTAGAGTTCAAGGTTTCCTTGTAATGAAGGTTTTCTAAAATGTGGTTCAACGCCAATATCACTACTCAACTACAGGCTCATAATTTAAACTTTCTCATTTAATCTTTTTTAGTTGAGCTGCAATTTTAAGGCTTAGCACTAACTTCTTGGCTTAGCACCAACTTCTTAATTTCCTTCATTTTTCCTGCAAAAACAACATAAAAACATTAGATTCCACTTTTTATAACTTTTATTCTCCTCATTCTATATTTTAATGCAATAGGGGTTGTTTTGGTGATTTTTAAATTAAATTCATGCAAGATAAGTGTCTAAAGGATATGCAATTTTACCAATAGTAGACACTTATCACTTGGTATATAAGTTTTTTTAAAATGTATAATCTAACAAATATGAAATTATATGCATTTTGCAAAAATTACTCTTAATTCTTTAAGAACAAAATTTGTTCCTGCGAAGAACAAATAAGATATGTCAGACACAAGCGTTACCTTACCTCAATCCGCAATCCCCTTAGTAGGCTTCCTCCCGGCTGGCATATGCTATCTGTGGGTATCTCGGTTTGGACCAGTTTGAACCCGAGAGGGGTTACCTGCGGAAGAGACTCCGACGCTCAAGTCAGCAATAACTCTCAGAAAGTCAAATCTCGTAATAAGAGGGTCGATGAAACTATACCACTGGAACTCCCTAATGGACGCACCATCAAATTGGGCACTGGCTTACAACCCGAGCAGCACAAAATCCTTACACATACCCTCATCAGCAACACTGACCTCTTTGTCTGGTCCGCCGTTGACTTACCCGACATTGACCTTCAAGTCGCATCCCACAAACTCTCCATTTACAAGGATGCCAGATATGTCTCCCAGAAGAAACGAAAGCTTTGTGACGCACGTCGACTAGCGGCCAAGACTGAAGCCGACAAGTTAATCAACGCAGGGTTCATCGAAGAAGCCCACTACACCACCTGGCTCTCCAACGTAGTCTTGGTCAAGAAAGCTAACGGCAAATGGCGAATGTGCGTCGATTACACGGATCTCAATACAGTTTGTCCTAGGGACGCCTACTGATAACGTTGTCGTTGACGCGATCAAATTAATACTACTTATCTATAAGAACTTCAGTATTGTTAAGAAAGTAGTCAACAAAATAGAAAGGGTAAAGTAACCCAAAGTCGTCTCCCAACGAACACGAAATTGATTTTTAACAAGTTAGTTCTTATAAAATCTATACAAAATGGTTAGTCAAATAAAATAATAAAAATGTGAGAGATAAAAATAAAAAGATAAAATAAGATATAAACAATAGTAAAGAAAAATAGGTCGATTCCACAGCTTTTTCAAAATAGGATTCATCATTGGTTTCCAAAAGATTATTGTTATTGATTTCTTGTTTAAGACTTCAAATTAATCAATGTAACTTCTCAATTAATTTGTTGGCGTCCTTACTTTCAACAAAAGTAACTTCTCAATCAAAAACAAGAACTTTGTAGATTAATCTTAGTGAATTTAACAAAAGTAACTTCTCAATTAAATATTACTAATCGTAATCATGTCCATTCTTTTACCTCTTATATCTAGTAAAAAGTTAATTAACCAAAGTAACTTCTTGATTAATTCTAATCTAAGTTTTCACCTTTAATCAAAGTAACCTCTCAATTATTAGCAAAAACTCATTCAATCATATGAAAGTTTCTAAATTTAATCAAAGTAACTTCTCAATTAAAATTTAAAAACCCTTGGACTCATACGATTGTTATGTTATCTAGATTTAACATCGTGCTAACTTGCTACAATGTAAAAATCATTATTTTTACTAAATTAAGAACCAAAAGACATAAATGAAAATAAATCTCAACAGGAATCAAAAGAACAAACAAATTAATTGATCTAACCTCAGAATCCAATTAAGAAATTACAATGGAATCAACCCAAGAAGTTTAGAACTTCATGAATGCAAAATAAAAATAGAAGAAGAATAAAGAGAGAAAGCAAACAAAATTAGGGCCCCCTAAGGGTTCCTAAACTCCGAAGTCCCGAGCTTGTCCTTTTTGCTTCTCCCTTGGTCTCTTTATATAGGAATTGGACTCGGCTTTTTTGTTGCTAAAATCTCTCAAATATCTTTTAAAATAAAGATAAAGATAAATATTTAAAAATATTTGGAGAGATATAGACTATTTGAC
>Ga0209389_1001969_pt1 | contig 15194 bp, 9 predicted proteins | sample CowpearedBW_FD_187526 | JGI IMG/M metagenome (GOLD analysis project Ga0209389, IMG submission 187526) | Root nodule microbial communities of legume samples collected from California, USA - Cow pea red BW (SPAdes) (version 2) | ecosystem: Host-associated > Plants > Roots > Nodule | place: USA...
GGGAGCAAACTGTGTGATTTATGATGATGAAAGGAGTCACTCACATGATAACTACTTGTTTTGGAAATCAATAATGGAAGATCTTTCATATTGGAAGGAGTTACACGTGCCTATGTACGTGAACGTGAAGCTAGTAGAGAAGACCAACAAAGAACAAGTTGTGGTGATTCAAAAGTACGTTCGAATACACATACAAAACATTTTATTAGTGACCAAAATTTAGTTAAAAAAAATAATTAGTCACTATAATGGCTAATTTATATTCTAATTTATAAAATTAAAAATTATTGATAACTACAATAATTTTTAAATTAATCATTATAGTGAATTCATTACCATTAGTTATAAAAAAATTAGTCTATAAATTTGTATTTAAATTAATCACTAATGAGACAAATTTAGAAACTAATTTTTTTGGTAGCTAAACCTTGGTAACTAATATGTTAGTGACTAATTTAAGGATCAATTTATTATAGTGACCAATTTAAAACTATTTTAGTTACCAATAATTTTTAGTTTATAAATTGGTATCTAAATTGGTTACTATAGTGACTAATTATTTTTTTAATCCCTAATATTAGTCACTAATAAGAGATTTTCTTGTAGTGATACATTAAATCTTATGATTTATGGTCCAATATTGAATCTAGGTTTAATTACTTTTTTGGTCTCTCTTTTCGTCAAAAAATGTTAAGTTGGTCTTCTAGTTTTTCTAGTCTCAAATTGGTCTCGATTTTGAAAAATTGATGCAATTTAGTTATATTTTTGTTAAATTTCTTGAAGTTGATCAATAATTTTCCATAAAAATTGGCATTAGGATTATGTTAATTACATCAACAAAACAAACCATTTTAATTAACAACTTCAATTTTGATAAAACATCATTGATTAGTTTCAAGAAATTTAACAAAAAGTACCAAATTACATCAATTTTTTAAAGACCGGGACCAAATTGAGACTTAAAAAATTGGAGGACCAAATTGAGACTTAAAAAATTGGAGGACCAATTTGATTTTTTGGACGAAAACAGGGACAAAAAATGTAATTAAACCTTGAATATATGATATAAAAGAAAACTACTAGAAATTAAGCTCGCACATTGTCAAACAATTCACTAGTATAGGAAAGAGAGTTGATACTAGTTATTTTTAGGGTTGTACTTCAGTTCTTCAATCGAAGCATATCAAAGAGAGGTAAAAAAGTGAGGTTTTAGACTTCGGTTACGGAAGCAATTGAAGCCTATTTGTGAATTAAAAAAAATTTGAAATAATTTAATGTAGAAATGTGAGTGTGCTTCGAACAATGGAATGCAAAAATGAGAGGCTACACGTGTATGAGGTGGGCAACACAATGAGCAATGCATGAAACATGGAAGGAGAAGGCGAAGGCAATGGACTAAGACGTCAACAAGCAATGCATGACCTTGACGAACCAATGATGAAGACCAAAATGCGTAACATCATGACTCCTCATTGCAAACAAACATTAAACAGACTAAAACAAATGTGAGAATGAGGAAAACAAATTTCCAAGCAACAAGAGCTGATTCATGACGACCAAGAATGGAAAGGGAAAGGACAATGAACAAGATGCTTCGTGACAACTGTCAATGATAATGGAGAAGGGTTTCGTGTAAGGAGGAGACCAACAATGGCTTATTTAGTTGCAATGGAAAAGAAAGACTGTGGGTTTTTGCAAGTGTAGAAGAGATACAAAAGTTCTACAATGATGCAATGTTGTAGAAAATAAGTAACTTTTTTAAAAGTTTAACCCTAGGCAAAAGAATAGGCTTCGATTTTGCAGAATTGAAGTATATTCTTTGATTAGCTAAGAATAAGCTTTGGTTCTTTGTACAATTGAATTCTATAATTGTGCAAATATTTTCAAAAATGGCATTGCGTCATTATATATGCTTCAATTCTTTAATGAACCGAAGTCTATACCAATATAAGCTTAAGTTATTTTAGAACCAAAGCCTACATATAGTTATGTAAATAATTTCAAAAGTGTCACCACGTTTGAAAGTCTATATTTTTCTTGAAACTGAAACCTATTAGGGAAAGTTAAATAATCTTTTTGCACTTGTGATCAGTGAAACTAAATGGAAGGATGATCAAAGTGTGATAAGCTAACATTGAAATGATTATTGACAGTGAATTGTAATTGGTTCTACTCCTTAATTCTTGTTTGTGCCACAAGACCATCAGTATGAGATTGACACTCACCATTACAAGACTGTTACTATATGACCATTAGTGCAAGACTTCCACTATGCTCACCATTCACTAGTCCACAAATATTGTTTAAAGAGACAATAATAATAAGGAAACTATTGTAAAAAACTATTTAATGGGAAAATATTGCTCACAAATTTGAGTAGTCTATGCCTTTTTGTATCATTCCAATGAGGTTTAGATCAACCCAATTATTACCCTCTTATAATTTATCTTCTATTTTATTCAATTTCAGTCCTATGTTTTGTTAAAATTACCACCATGTTATCGTCCTAAATGTACCAGTAGAGCCTTATTACATCCTATGTTAGCCAAACAATATACCTACCCTTAACTTCAAGTTGTTAGCTTTGAGTTGTCCTATTGTTTCTAGCTTTGTCTAATAATTCTCCTCTTTATTATCATTCCTCTTTATCTCCATTTTGATAGCGGGAGGATGAAAACACAAGAGTGGGACATGGAAAGTGAAAGAGCGGACATGAAAATTGAAAAGTAAGAGGAAAAGTGAAATTGATGAAAGTTATATTGATATTAATTAAAAAAATGGCAGTTAAAAACGTCATATTTTACATATAAAATGTGACGGTTCAACTAATGACAGTTAAAAATATTGCATTTTACATGTAAATTGTGGTAGTTCTTTAATTAACATATTATATCGTAAAAAGTGGCGGTTTTAAAGAACTGTCATATTAAAATTGCTACAATATACATGATTTTTTGTAGTGAATGTTCTAATGCTTTGTATAAAACATAAATACTAACCAAAGTATGAAAAAGTAACTTTTCGATTTTGCTCCTTATTCATGCCTAAATAGTATTTTCTTTGCATTAACCCTCACTTTCCTAAATACAACATCATTACTTGGGTTCCATATATCATATAATAGTTATCCATCCCTTCCAGATTATATTGGCTTTTTGGTTTAGTTCCATCAGGTATAATTTTTTGACAGTTAAAAACAACGCAAAATGCAAAAATAATTGTTGTTACTTACATGTTTTTTTGTAGTGTTATGGCTTGATTACAACTAAAATACTCACTCCTACCCAATAGTCATTAACACAGAAAAACCCCTTTACGTCTGACACTTTTGGATTTTCATGTATGGTTTAGATTAGACGTAGATTTGAGAGGCATAAATTTACGTCTGTATAAAAAATAAACGTGAATTTACTTTTGATGCAAACAACCATACATGAATTTACACAGCACAAACAAAAAAAAAGGTGTTTTGGGAAGTCACTCATCGCACACCACTGTGGATGGTGGTTCACACAACCGTTGCAATTAGAAGGAGACTCATCGTCACGTCGCCACTATAGTTGGAGATCACACCGTCCTCCAATGTCGCACACTGTTGTAGCTCATTGCTGTCATAAATGGAGGGTTTCAAGCTTTTGGAAAATGAAAATGGAGGTAAACAAACATTGAAGCATATGAGAAACGTACACCACTGTTGCAAACAGTTGTTGCATACCGCTGCTGCAAATGGTTGGGTTTCAAGCTTTCAGGAAATGAAAATGGAAGCAAACTCAAAATTGAAGCAAGCGACAAATATATCTTTAATGGATTTGATGCCATCGTCCCTTTCACGCACAGAGAAAACAAGCGAAAATCGTTTCGTGCACAGAGATGGAAGCATTGGAGAAAAGAATTTGAAACAAAAAATTTAACATTTTGTCTAGGGCCCTAGGGTTAGATGTTAATATCACAATTTACGTCTAGTTTGACTGCAACTGACGTAAATTTACGTGTGACCTTGGGGCACCAAACATAAATATTGATTACTTATTTACAAGTATGTCATCAATCACTTTTAATGTCAAATCCCTCTATGTTAGATGTGAATGTGTAAACGTTAAATGTTTGTTCTGTGTTTATGAGTCACACAAATTTCATATGCTAATAGATATCTTATACTCAAAAATCAAGTGGTTATAGTTCACTACAAAAAAAAACACATTCTTTTAACTCTTACGCTTCTTTGCCACCAAATCCTCTGAACCATAATCCTCAATTCCCTTTCATTCCCAAAGTCACCTCTCCTACCCCGTTCTCCACTTCATTCCACTAAAGCATGTGCTAGAAACTCCTCTCCCAACTTTGTTGCTCACTGTTACAAAAGGGAGCCTTCACCCTAAGCTCGTACATGGGCTCCATCCATTCATTCCCCTTCCTTTGTATCCAAACACAAATTTCTTCTTTTGTTCTCCCAAACCCACGTTCATTCCTCTGTTCCTACAATGTTTAATGCATGAACTAGCAAGGAATGTGGCTTGGGATGAGAATATCATAGTGGACTCGGCAGAGGTTAAAGTTCACGAGAGAGTTGTGCGATCCTCGTTTCATTTTGCGTTGGATGTTCAGTGTGGGATTCCAAAGGCTTTGTTCGAGAAAGCGAACAAAACTGAGGAGCATTCTCTTGCTGGGAAAGACTAACAAATCGCGACTTCTGCACGAGGTGAAGTTGACCATATCAACTTGTGAAAATCTTTGATCACAAATCGTAGAGTTCCTTTCCCTTCTTCTTCACTATTATAGGGTTATCAATAGTAAGTTATTATTCCTTTCTTTGATTTAGAGTTTTCGTGTTTGTTGAAAAAAAAGTTAAGAAAATATATTTTTTCAAGACAAATGATTGATTGTGGTATATATTTCAAATCTTTTCGTGGATGCCTTGTAATCTCTATTAAATCTTTAATAATGATTTTTCTTTAATTTCTAATGTTGGCATTCGTTTAAGCAATTCATTATTCAAGTGAGGACTTTTTCATGTGTGATTATTTTATCTTGTTTTCTCCTTACATCAGGCGAAGGTGGGAGATTTTTTGGTGGCTTTGATACTAGTGGTATGAAGAAATTTAACTCTTCCGGTAAGGGGATTCCTTGCATCTCCCTAATGTCTATGTAGAACTATTATTTCTTGTCAGATTCCTAGAATTGACGATGAACTAGGTATTTTAATCTTGATACTTGTGTTTGACCTCTCACTATGGTATAAGTTTGCTATTGTGTGAAGGCATTGATGGGAGAGTTGTAACAACTAATGAGGTAAACTATCTTCTTTTCAAACTATCTTCTGTGAAGGCATACTTTTGTTTTCATTTCCGTAGTTTAAGATTTCATTGCTTTGTTTTGGATAGCTTGTGTGTATTTTGGTGGCTGTTTTGAAATCAATATTTTTGCTAAATGATTGAATTGGATGAAGTTATGCATTTTAGTGATTCTGTTGAAGGAATCCACTACAGTTGTTAGCTTCTATTCATGAGCTCTAGTGGTAGTTTGTAAAAGTCTTCATTTTCCAACTCTCATTAGCATTGTCCTTGATCACGTTCACTTATAATTTGTGCATTTTATCTGGATTAAGTTTGATTAAGTGTGTTGATGATGTTAAGTGTTATTTTGCCGTTGTTTTACATTCTATTATGCATTTGAGTGAGTTAAATAAGTAATTTTGCTGCTGCCATGTGTTGAATAGCTGTTGTTATCATATTGAGTTCCCAGTAGTTCAAGTTCACTAGCATCTTAACATTGCATTCATCATGTTTGGAATAGTTCACATTAATACCTTGTTGTAACTGAATTTGCACATGTATATGTGGCTTAATTTACACTTAAATAGCATGAGACCACATCCTTTCAGTGGTTGCCATTCTGGATCTCTTTTATAATCTAAGTTCACCATTGCCTCTCATGCATTCATCTTCGTTTGGGATACTTTAGTGCATCTTTGCGTTGCTTTTGGAGTTGAATTGATTTGAGTGTGTGGCTGAGTTAAAATACCTGGTGGGACTATGAGCTGATTTGGTATGTTGTTGTATTTTAAACATCAATTCTGTCCAAAGGTTATAATGCATATAAATCTGATTTGACCATACAAGTAGTATTTATCTTCATAGTTTGGCATCATTGCATACTAGTTTTACTGTCATAGATTTCCATTAATGCATACTGCTTTTGCTGATAAATTCTATTGTTGTTGCAGTTTAGTTTGTTGTTGCCATATGTGAATTGATTGATTTTGCAGTCCATAATTCTGTTGGTTGAATTCTCTCCTGCCATGTGTTGATTAGTTGTTGTATATGATGGATTAATTCTCACTTTCATATTTAAAGGCTATGCTTCAAATTTTATCTTTGGTTTGTGCATTGCATATGAAATGGGACTGAATAGAGTGTGTTGTTGCTGTGAATTAACTTTATACTTTCATGATCAGTTTTGGGTTATGTTTTTGCTGGAATGATGTTCAGTTGGAATTGATTTACACTTTCATGGTAAAAGACAACAACCACTTTTGTCCTGATAACTCTGGAATTGCATAGATATTTTAATTCACATTTGCATTCCATTAGGCCACCATATTCTGCATTCAAATGTTTCACTACTGCCACAAATGGGTTTAATGTTACAATATGGTTCTATGCACAATTGAATTGTCGTACTACTGCCAGAGGTACTCACGCACGCTGCATTCATTCCTGCACACTGTCATTTAAATTCAGATAGCATCCATGGTACCCATGCACTTCATTCTAAAGCAGTTAGACTAATCCATTCATTCACATCCATAATTTGTCTTGTTGGAACGTGTTGTATTGTTATCTCTGTTTCACACTGATTCTGCTGCCATAATTTAACTTCTTTACAGCCACATATTATATGAATTTTGATGTGGTTCTTGACTTGTAGTGACAATTTATCATGGCAAATTTGTTCACGCATGATCAATTCAGGTTGTGCTCTATTGGGAAAGGAGTGATAAAGCAACGGAGAGAGAAGAATCATAACATGAGTCCTAAGAATACAAAGAAAAATAACAAGATTTAGTTGCTGTCAATAAGATGTGGAACTGCAAAAGTTGTTGGCCTTGTTGTTCAAGCTGCGTAATGTAGTGATGGTAGTACAAATGTAGTAGACCAATCTAATAATAGTAGATCACAAGATCATTAGGTGTAATTTTAATTATATGATGACTTCTAAACTTGCATATTTATTTAGAACTATTTCCAATTTCTTTTATGTTGGATCATGTAATGTGTACTTTTATTTTTATACTTCTCTTTATTACATTAGATATTTGAGTTAATAGTTATTTAGCATTATTAAATTTGTAGTATTTATTAGTAGGTTAAAATATTGTTCACAAGTATGTAAAAATTTTGTATATAAGTAGTTGTCACCAAAATAATTGGTTGCTAAATATTTTTACTTTTGTCACCGATTTAGTCACCAAAAGATATTTTTATTAAGATAAAAATTACTTAATTAGCCATCGAAAAATAAAGATCGTTATATTTTCACATTTGCGACCGAAAAATAAAGGTTACTATATATCTGAAGTTAATAATTTTTGTCATTTTAGCGACCGAATTAGTTACTGAAATTTTAGTGGCTAAATTGGTCTCTACAATAGGAAGTGACCAATCATTCTAGTAACAGATTAGCGACCGAAATTTCGGTGGCTATTTAACGACCAACACTTAATTCGATCACTAATAACTTTACCACCAGGATTTTTGCAAATGTCGGTCGCTAAATGATTTGCGACCGATTTTAAGCTTTTTAGCGACCGAAATAGGTGGTTGCTAAAATGCTTTTTTTAGTAGTGGTTGTTTCCACCTTCTCCCAACACATAACGCCTAAGTCATTGTCCAAATTACTTCCTATAAGTCTTACATTTTCTTTAGTACTCTATTGAGCATGAATTTCTCTATGAAGTATTGTCCAAATGGTATTACCTTCACTCTCCATAATGTTGTGAACATGATGGTATGTTTTCCATTACAGTTGTCCTAAAACTTCATATAAGCAATTTAACTGTGTATAGTTCATCCTCTTCACCTTTCCGTACCCAAGTGTCCACCCTTTCCTTATTTAGAGAAATGCAAATTCATAAGATTTGTGACAATAATGCAAGTACTTGTGATATTTTTGATTCAAAAATTTGTTATCTCCAACTCATATTAACCCTATTTGTATTTTCTCTGGCCACTGTTTTTTATTCTATACTGTATAAACTACAATTCTATCCCCTTCGATTTTATTCCTCATAACACCACTAAAAGTTTTATAGGCAAAAATAAGTTGTTAATTGAAGGTTAGATAATTCAGTAAGTTAATTAGTGAGAGGAGAAAAATTAGAAACCGCGGTCTTCAATTGCCACAAGTGGAGTTAATTAAACAATGGATCTCAAACTAATCATCGTTTTAAAAGTGATGCTATCAAGGAAGTGAAAAAAAAAAATCAAAATCAATGGCAAAGTTTTCAAAATATTTTATTTGAAAAAAGTGAAAAGTATGAGAATTAAGCTAATAGATTGTAAAACCTAGCAAGTTTTTATGAGATCGTGAATGGGGTATTTTGGAGCTTAGGTCAGAAGTCGATGAACCTTCGTAGATTTCTGAAGAGAACTGGTCAAATTGCATGCAAAATGAAGTTATAATGAGATTATGGACTGTTATCTTGTTTCACTTATGAAGGAGAAGGGACAAGGTGAATCTATTTTCAAAAATTGCTTGGATATATTGAGTTCTGTTGTTTTTCTTGTTCCTTCAAATAATTTCGTGTTGATCCGATATCGTTTTGGTATATCAAATGTTACTTATATAACAGAAATTTAAGCTGGAACATGCAATATAAAATCAAACCAGCTATGTAATCATATTTTGGGAACAACAAAGAACTCTCTTATATATAATACCCGAAGCAACAACTTAAAATAATAGTTGCATCATTACAGAAACAGTGTACACTGTGGATATAACATAACAACACCAAAAGAAGAAAAAAGAAAGACAAAACGAAAATCACAAACCCATCTGCTACATAACAGCAGAAGAATAATACAAGCAATATTAACATAAACTTCACATCATAGCGTCCCATTATTGAACTAGCAAAACATATATATAGAGAGAGAGAATTTAATTTTGATGCAGTACTGTGAGTGAAAACAATATCCATACTGTATCAAAATTAAATTCTTAAACGTAATTAAATACCTTGTAAGTTGGAAGAAGAGCTAGGTATGAGATAAAAGCAACTTTTCACTGATCTTCCACACATGGAACGCTACTTCAAAAGAACGATCTTGTGTTCAACGTTGCAGACTCCTGGGGATGAAGCCCTAACCTAAGTTCAAGGTCTAAATCAGCTTTGTTCTCTTCAATTCTCTGCCCCAAAACAAAAGAAGGAATTTCTGCTGAACCAATCAACATGCCCCTTTCTGGTGCATAATCATGATCACTTTTGAGAGGGAAATTGAATGGCATTTTTCGATTTCTAGCATGCTTCTGATCTTCTCCAGAACCCAACCGAAACAAGATTTTCTCTTCCAAATCAGAAGGGTCGTTACTGTGATCACTTGTGGTCTTGATTGAGATGTCCAACGAAAGCAAGCTTTCTTCAGAAGATTGCTTGAGCTTTGCCCTATCTCTTCTGTGGATATTCATGTGGCCACCTAGGGCTTGTGCATTAGAGAACCCTCTCTTGCAGAAGGAACAAGAATACGATTTCACTTGTCCAGGACCACCTTCTTCTTCTGAGCTCCACCTTATCTCAGATTTCTTATAGATTGGGGTGCTGAACTCCATTTTTCTTTGGCAAGTGAAAGGGAAGTAGCAAGAAGACATAAACTCCACAAAGGAAAAAAAAAAGTGGTATGAAACTATGGTCAACAATGGCTGAGACAAAATTTATAATCAGATTGGAAAACTGCAGAAACTATGCATTTTTTTCCTTTTTTTTATTATGTCAGCTGAGTAATATAGTTAACTTAGTATGGTAAGAAAACCTTGAAGCTAATTGAATAAAATATTAATTTGCAGAATCTTTATTACTCGTTCATTTATTCTACCAGACATTTCCTTTTACACTACCTTGAGAGGATCAAAAAGAGTTTATATGATTTTCACTTTGTGCTCTCTTAGGCTCGGTGAAAAGCTAAAAAAATGTTTTGCCTGAAGGTAAAAGTTAATTCAAGTATTATGCTTATTATTGTGTTTGATTGTGTGTGGCAGAAAATACAATATCAATTTGTCTTTGAAGAATTAGTTGCAGCTGTCATTTGCAATATTTCTTTTGGTTATTTAACGATTTATTAGAGAAATGAGAAATTAAATAAACATTTTGGTCCACTTGCAATGGTGTTAAACTCTTCATTAGCAAAAAGGGGATAAACATCTATTATATAAGTTCTGAAGTAGATAAAAAGGTGTTTTGTTTAGAAATTAGCATGAATAATTTTTCCAACGATTTAATGAAATTTATCCATTTTTGGTAATATATAAATTATGTGGTTTGTTCGCGTGATGTTAGAGACTCTTTAATCAAATAGTTTAAATAATTATGTGATCTTCTTATCTTTCGTTTTGCATGTTACTAAAATGACAACCTGGTACAGATGAGTCTATCCTTGCTTTATGTAAAATCTAAACACAATGATATGATGATAGCTATGGCATTTTAGATTATTTATATAATATTCAGAAGTTATTCTTTTTTGTTTAAGTAATTTATTTTGAAATCCCCTTTAATAAAATTGTCAATATTTATTTTTGAATCAGACTTTTTTCTCGCGTTGATTTAATATTTCATTTCTTCTATTTCGTTTTTATTTTAACCTTAACTCAAAAGATATTATCTTCCAAAACTCACAAACATCCAATTCTTTGTTGCGTCTCACTTAACATTTTTCTTTCAATAATAAGGAGAAATCATGAAATATAGACCAACTTATTATATGACAAAAATGATCACTGATAAAAGTATCAACCGATATAATAATTAACCTGTCTTTGTTATTAGTTCCGTAGTTATTAATATTAATGCATGGCATTGATAAAATTTAGTGTTAGCTAAATTCAATGGTTTACAAACTGAGTTTAATAGTTGAAATCAGTTACTATTATTGACTAAAATAGATAATCGTTTTTCTGTCATCAATTTAGTGATTACTAAATTGATCACCAAATTTTAATTACTTTTTCATAAAAAATAATAAATTTAATAAATATTTTATATATATATATATATATATATATATATATATATATATATATATAAAAGTCAAATTTTCTCACTTAAAAATTCACTTATCTAATTTAATTTGTTTGTTTCAAAAATATATTTGTTGATTTTACGTGTAGTCATAGCTTAGCCAGTCACGTCCATGTGCTTATAGAATATTAAAATACTGTGTCATTTCATTGACTTAGATAGAATATTTGTTCCAGTCTCTCGACATTCTTAAATTTTATAATAAATTACTCTTTCTAGACATAATCTTGCATCTGATTTTAGAAATATTAGTTCGACTTTTTAAAATAAAAAATACTCCTAATTTTTTTTAATTAGTAATTTATTTGTATATGGTTCTTATACTTTTAGACTTAATTGAGTTTTTAATTTCTTTTATAAACAACTTGACATGGTGTCTTGAATTAAAATGATATTTATATCGTTTGTGATATAAAATTTTGAATCTTTTATGTATTAAAATTTGAGTCTGTGATGTTAAAATAAAAAAATATTAAGAAGTGATAAACTTAGATTTTAATTATAAATTTTATCTGGAGTTAACGTTAATTTAAAAATAGTTTTCACACTAAATCTTTTATAAAAATAAAAATTCAATTAAATAAAAAATAAATATAAAGGCAAAAATAAAAAACTTAAATACTAAAACTTTAAATTACAAATTAAATAAAAAATTGAAGTATTAAAATATAGTTATTTTCGAAGGACCTTCCAGTAGCATGTGGTTCAACTTCCGTTTCAAACACGGCTCCCAAAAGTAGATCTGAATGGTCACTTTCAGAGATATCTCATCTCCGATCAAAAATTAGTATGTCTGAACCTAAGAGGTTGGATCAAATTTATTTATTAAATTAAATAAAGGAATTTAAATTTAATATTAAGTTTAATATTTAAATAAATTAAGTTAAAAATATATAAACTCGACAGTAAAAGATTACTTGAATATATCTAGCGATAAAATGCTAAATTGACAACGATAAAAATAATAATTTCAAAAATATTTAAAAACATGTTATTTTTTAACAAGTTAAATTCAATCTATTTTTTAAATAATTAAATTTATATTTCACAAGTGAATTATAAATTTCAGCTTTCTAGTCAATTACATATATTTTTTCTATATTCCAACTTTGAGGTGTGTTATACGGGTGACAAATTTGATGCATCGGATAAGGAAATCTATTATTTTATTTTGTACTATATTAAAAATTAAATCTAATACAACTATTTAATAAAATTTGAATCCATTTTTTTAATTAATAATGTGATATTCCATCCATAATAATAAATTTTAAAACTTAAATCAAATCATATTTAGAAAAGTAAAAAATTAATTTTTATAAACTTTCAATATAGATAAATTTAATATATATTAATTTGTTAAATTAATTTTTAACCATTAAGTATTGATAAGAGATTTTATTAAATTTTAAAAATAGTTCATGAATTATTAATTATTCTTAAGATTAAAGGGTTGAATTCGATGAATATTTTTTCAATCAATATGAAATAAGAAAATACCAAGAAAAGTTGTATATTTTAATACATTTTAACCATAAAGAAATGAATGTGGGTAGAAGAATGTAATAGAACGTGTTATCTCTACTTCTCGTGAGGAATTAGTTATATATAGATAGATAGATGTCTTGACACTGCAAAACGACAAATTGTGTTTATTTGACATGTCAAATAATATTTAATTATAATTATATTACATTTTAATTTTAAAAGAGTAATGTTAAAAGGAATGTTTTTTAAAAATTCGTGTCGAACTAACTTTTTTCTATATATATAGACACACATGAACATATACACATAAGTTTTCCCAAAAAGAACAAGCATAAGCAAAGAGAAATGGAAGAAGAACAAAGCTTCACTTACGCCATGCAGCTGGTGAACACTAGTGTGCTATCCATGGCCATGTACACGGTCACAGAGCTTGGCATTTTTGACATCATAGCCAAAGAAGGTGTGGGTGCCAAACTATCTGCAAAAGACATTGCAGAAAAGCTTCCATGCAAGAACTCAGAAGCAGCCACAATGCTCGATCGTATTCTGAGGCTCCTTGCATGTCACTCTGTCATTCACTGCACCGTGGTTGCCGATGAACATGGTTCTCATCCGCAACTGAAGAGGCTCTATGGCATGAACCCTGTGGCCAAATACTTTACTTCCATTCATGGTGCTGGCTCTTTAGGCCCTTTCATGAGACTGTCTCATGACAAGGCCTCGCTTCGCAGCTGGTCAGTATTTGTTTTTCTTACACTACTCATGGAACATAGACTTGTAGAAAATTTAAACTAAAACGAAATATTTTTTGTCGGCGTGATTCATAGGTACCAACTAAAAGATGCAATTCTGGAAGGAGGAATTCCATTCAACAGGGCCCATGGCAAACACTTGTTTGAATATTCTGATATGAACTCAAGCTTCAACAATCTTTTTACAGCGACAATGAACAACCGTGCAACTTTAATAATGAATAAGATTGTGGAATCCTACAAAGGGTTTGAGAAGATGAATAAGTTGGTTGATGTTGGAGGTGGCCATGGAGTCTCTCTTAACATAATAACTTCAAAATACCCTCACATTAAGGGCGTCAACTTTGACCTGCCTCATGTCATCCAACATGCCTCTCCCTATCCTGGTACGGTTCCTAGTTTCCAAACCTAGATGTTTTTTTGTTATGTATGTAAGAATTTAAGTTTGAAACATATGTATTATCAAATTGATTGCAGGAGTGGAGCATGTGGAAGGAGATATGTTTGAAAGTGTGCCGAAAGGAGATGACATTTTTATGATGGTGGGTGTAGGGGTTTTGCATGTCTAAACTGTCATTTAATTACATAATTTATTTTCATTAATTTAACTATGAGCTTAATTTTGTAGTGTGTGCTTCATGATTGGAGCGATGAAATGTGCTTGAAGGTGTTGAGGAACTGCTATGATGCAATTGGTAGTGATGGAAAGGTGATTGTGGTGGACGGAGTTCATCCATTTGAACCAAAGACAACATGTGCAGCAAAGAACATGTCCCAATTTGATGTGCTGATGATGACTACAAACCCAGGTGGGAAGGAACGAAGTGAAGAGGAATTCATGGCATTGGCAAAAGGAGCTGGATTCAGAGGAATTAGATACACATGCTCTGTCTGTGACTTATGGGTTATGGAGTTTTTCAAGTAGATCAAGCGTTGTTGCAGCTTGACTTGAAAAGATGTTTGGTATTATTTGGATATGTTTATGATCATTTAAACTTTGGAATAAAATTTGACACTTGAGGTGCCTCTCGTTTTCCACGACACATCTTCCACAAACAAAAGACTATTGTTAAATGAAGAAAGTCTTAATATTAAATAAACATCTATGACGTGTAATTAATAAACAAACATCATTCATATGGTAATGTTCTACATACACTTACATTGTTAGTAATCATCACAAGACAAATAAACACATACCTAATATTCGTAATACATTTTCAAGTCTTTTCTACATAAATTTTCCTTCTTACTGGGAATTATAAAGAGCTAAACTTGCACTCTAAAGAGTATTTTTTTTTCACTCTTCCAAGCCTCCAAACAACACACTTAATAATAATTTATAAACTAATAATAATAAATCTAAATTATATAAGCATATAACATCTCTAATAAATCTAAAATTAATCAAATATTTAATAAAACTAAAAATACAATTTAATCGATACCTGATAAATCTTAATATAAACTAATGCACCTAATAATTATATATATATATATATTAAAAATAAAAAAAATTATGAGCTTTTACACCAACCCACCAACCCCTCCATTAGACAAATGAGTTAAGATTTTCACCTCTTTTTAGTGTGGTGGACCGGTTTGACCTATTTTGTTTTTTCAGACTAATGACGGGATTGGCCGACACGTGACAAGTG
>Ga0209389_1001971_pt1 | contig 15191 bp, 13 predicted proteins | sample CowpearedBW_FD_187526 | JGI IMG/M metagenome (GOLD analysis project Ga0209389, IMG submission 187526) | Root nodule microbial communities of legume samples collected from California, USA - Cow pea red BW (SPAdes) (version 2) | ecosystem: Host-associated > Plants > Roots > Nodule | place: USA...
TCTAGGCCAAGTGCGATGCCAGTCGGCAGACGGTAGTCTTCGTTCGGGCAGGATGGTTGCGGCATCGTGGGTTTTCCTGCCCAGGCTTTGTGTCACGCTCCACCACGTTGGAGTCCGCTCAGGGTCACCATCGGGAATGCTCTAACCGATCAGCCATTTCCGCTCAGCCATCAGAAGCCGACATCGCCTCTATGAGACACGCCCTAGTTTCAGGGGCATGCCCTCCCGCCAGTGATCCGTTGATAATAACCGCCATCGTACTTACGCCAATCGCAAGCATATCCAGAACGAACCATCTCTGCGCCAACGTCCATTCCATCGACAAAACATTGAGCGACGATCCTATCGCGATTCGTCGGCTTGGACCTTCCATCACAGACCGTTCCAGGCGGATGATTTACTTGAATGCAGCGTACAGTCTTCTGGTAGACAAGTTTGGAGAGCTGCCCCCATGCCTCCCTTGAGCCGGGCTCACCCGACTCTGGGGCGTCTACGCCGCAAATTCGAATCTTGACGGAGCGAGCTGGCAACGTGATCTCGAAGGTATCTCCATCGATAACGTTCCTGCCTTCCCCAACGATTTCGGCAGACGCAAGACTTGGAAGAAGCACCGCTAGAATAGCAAGAGATGTGCGCAGAAGCAGCCCCACCGAATCCTCCCATGTCATCTATCCAGAGCATCATACTTCATAGCGAGGATATTTTGCGAGGGCAGCCGCTTGGTCCTCAAGCTCGACACCATGATATCCATCCGCCACGGTGCGACCTTCAAGGGCGTGCCCGGAGATCACATCAAGCGTTCGGCGGTCAATGCCCGCCCTTACTCCAACGGGCTTGAAGCGGTGCCTCCAGCCGTGGTTCGGCGCAACACCCTTATCCGGCACCACTCCACGAGCAAACTCCGCAAGCCTGTTCTTGATTCCCTGCAACGGTCCAAGCACGCGCCCCTGTTCGTCGCCATCCTCGGAAGGCCGCAGGAATAGATGACCACGAGGTGCAGCCCTCACGAATTCCACAAAGCCCATTTCAATCAGGTGAGCATGCAAAACCACATCCCTTGCTTCGTTGGTTTTCACAGTGCCCGCCTCGGGCGTGACCCTGAGATACCAGATGCTCCGGCCACTCTTGTGTAAATCCTCCTTGCGCACCTGGGCCATCTCGCCAACGCGCGCACCTGTATACGCCATAAGCCAAGGCACCCACCGCTTAGCTGCAAATGTCTCCGGCATCTCTCCACCCCGCTTGACCCGGAGACTTGCCGTTAGAATTGCTCTCGCCTCATCATCTGTGAAGGCTTTGCTCCGCAGTCTCCGTGGCTTTGCAGCCTTAAGCGTGACACCCTCAGCGGGATTGCTGTGCATCTTCCCATTTGACGTCGCCCAGCCAAATACAGCTTTGAGCCCGGACAGATCATTGTCCTTCACTGTCTTCGCTGAGATCGGCTTGCCAGTGCGAGGGTTGATGGTGGCTAAACGGTGATCCTTGAAGCCAATCACATCGCTTTTGGACACGCGGCTGCAATCATCGTGACCGAGGAACGCCACAAAGGCAGCCATCGAATTACTATAGCTCTCGTGCGTGCTGGGCTTAAGGTTGCGGGCCTTTGCCTCCACCCACCAGCCTTCGATCAACGCAGTCAACGAGCCCCCCTCTAGAACCGGTTGCGTGGTGGTAGCACTGTCCCCGTTCGGCGCGACCCAGGCAGGGAAGCGTTCCGACTTCGGGTCAGGAGTGTAGTCACCTTGAGCATTCCGCAGGCGGACCTCAAATGCATCGCGCAGCGCCAGCCAAAAAGCTCTCAGCAGCAGACCGCGCGACGCGGCGTCAACCTGTCGAATGCCTTCCGATAGAAGCAAGCGATCAACAAGGCGCCCCAGATGAATTTCAAGCGCAGAGGTCTCCGGGCACTGATCTGCGGGTGGAAGATTGTCGAGGTCTATCTCATGCTTGCCTATGGTATCCAACCGCACGAGACCCACGAGGGCCGCCTCGAAGACAACAGCATCATCCTCGGGGTCGTGGGGCACAGGGTGCATCTTGCCATCAGGCCCCTGCTCTACTGCATGCGTGCGCTCGCGTCCCTCGCCTCCCGCCCATGCTCCGTACAAGCGCCCGGCCAAAGCCGTTGCTTGAGCGTTGGTCAGGGAAGTCGGGCTGTCATCGCGAAAAGCACGAAGGATTCGTTCCAAGTACTGGTCAGCCGCCGCCATCCTCTGCTTCACCTCGGCAGGATCATCGACGCGAAGGGAGAATCTGATGGCCTGCGCTCGGGGGGAGATCGTTACGGCATGCGTTTCATCACCGAGAGGAAAGTGCAGCGTGCGGCCGATCAGCCGCTCCCGCACATCCACCGGAATTCGCCGCACGTAGAGCTGAAACCGCGAGCCATCGCGCTTCATTGGACGCACCACCCGATACAGCATGTTGCTCACCGTTGTACACAGTCGGGCGAGCGCAAGTCACTGTATGGGCTTAAGTTATTGAAGGTAAACGAACCTTCAAGAGGATGGTGCCCAGGGGCGGGCTGCAAAATCTCCTAAATTTCAGTCGCTTATCTAAGGTGGGACAAACATTCGTTGTAATGTTTTCCATCGTGTTTTGTGGCGTTTGTCCCACTAAAATCAGAAGCACGCATGAGTGGCCGAGGCGACTAATTCCTAGTCCGGTGGGTTAGTTTGTAATCCGGGGCGATTACGCCAAGTGGGTTGTACAGATAGCTGACGAGTAGCGATGGTACGCCACGGCTTGCGATTTCAATCAGTCTGCCGTGATCCGGATTGTCCTTAATGTCCTGAGTGACGTGAGCAATGCCCTTATTTGTGATCTGGAACACTGCAAGCAGCGCGTTTTCGGCTTCCACCTTGCCGCCATCATAGCGGCTAAAGGCTGCGTCGGGTTCAACGATCGGCAAACGGCCGCTCGCATTTGAGAAATGTTCAAGGCCGATGTCGGTGGGCCTGCGACCGTTGACCTTTACGATGCGCCCGCTCTTGCTCGCTGTGAGACCGAGAAACTCTAACAGCGCGCGACAGTGAACCAAGCCCGCCTCGATGGCAGGATTGGTGAACGCGTGAAGGTTGCCCTCAACTTGCAACTTGCCGTTTACGAGAATTTCCAAGGGAGGGGGATCATTCGGCCATTTCATCCGAAGGCGCGTAGCGAGATTGAGGGTGGCAACTGCTTGCATTCGGTAGGGGATGATTTCGTGCAGCAAGCGATCAAGGTTCATTCAAACCCTCAGTCCAGTTGGCCTTAGTACCAAAGCGATCTAGAAGGCTGGCGGAGAGAGTGGGAGAAGTTTCCCGAATTCCGCAACTTAGCAATATCAGAGGCTTACCGAGCCGCTTCGACCGACTAGATCGCTAATTGTACCACCTAACTGTACCAAAACCAGTGATAGCATTTTAGAATTCGCGCGCCGCTCCACGGCCCGGTCTGCATCGAGAAATATGTAGCCCTACGCGTGTGAGCTAGGGGGAAGCGTAGCGCGTCACGCTAACGAATATATTTCCCGCACGATTGATCCGTACGTTATTTCTGTCCACGCGATAACCTCTGCTCTCGAGCACTTGGCGATCATATGGCCCGTCATCTGCTTCATCTCGGCCAAAAGGAAGCGGCTCCAACAGGATAGCCTCGTCGCACATGAATGTTAGCGGCGCAGACTTTCCTCCCCTTCCTTCTGCTCCGCGGCAATTCGCCATCGTTAGGTACATGGCGGCCCGGATTCCGATACTAGCCGGAGTTGTCTAGATTTGCTACTCTAGCGCGACGATCTTTTTTTGATGCATTTCGGAGGGCCATGATGAGCCGCGCGCTGCTTTGCATCTGCACTATCGCTTTCCTAGCTTTCTCAATTCCTGCAAAGGCGAGTGACTTCATGGATCTAATAGGGGTGAACAAGTCTATCGATAGGTCGATAGCTGGTTTGCAATCGGCGGTCGATCGAGCTCGGGACGCCGGATTTGCCTTGGAGGCGCAGGCAGATAAGTACGGTCAGGAGAGGCTTGCTCAGGTCGACGAGATTGTCCAGCGCGCAATGGCTGACTTCAGACGACTTGTGCAGGTGTCCTTTGACCAAGTCGATGCGATAGCTCAGAAATACATTCTACAATTGATGAGCCTTGAAAAAGCTATCATGACAGATTTGTCCGCAAAAATTCAAGAGCTTGAATGCGCCGTCAATCGAAGTCTGGAGGTCTCGCTAAGACAAGTAATCGGAAACTCGATTTTCTTCCGGCACAACGATGAAATTACCATTGTCTTGCCTGTTTTGTTCGTCGGAGAACAGGACTGTTTCCTTCGCTTCTTTTTTTGCGAGCCTGCTTCGAAGACGTTCAAAATAATCAATCCTGCCCAATTCGATGTTACCTACCTAGAGGTTAGGCACTACTTGGAAGAGCGTCTATCGCGCGCAACCGATAACACGCCGTCCGCCAGTATCGTAAGAACTTACACATTGATTGCGGATCTAGCACGCAAAACGTCCTGCTTCGTCCAAGCGGACCGGGATACGTTCTATAGTCAGTATGACAGTTACAACAAGAAAGCTCGTCTCTGGAAGAACTACTTCCAACAGTTGTAATTGGGGAGGTTGCTTTGAGGAGGATGTTCGTCAGCTGCGGTATCATCGTTGGTAGCTACTTGGGATTTGCGTTTGCGGGGTCCACTGCGCCGCTTCCTGATTGCGGCACCGTGGCGACTTGCGCGCAGAAGATGATCGAGCTCGTCAACATCATATCGGAGGAAAATAAATCTCTTGCTAGAAGAGTTTTGGAACTGGAGAGGGAGAAAGAAAAGCAAGCCGAAACCAACAAAACGCTCAAAGACGCCACGACAGCAGAAGCAATCGCAAAAGCCGCTTTATCGGCTCTCGAGTTTGTTGTTCGGCATGATAATTCGCAAACGGCATTCAACGAGGCCAGCTGTGAAGCCGGAGAGAAGCTAGTCGGAGGGTCGTGTGTCGGCGGGAGCCCCCAATACAATCCAGGGCCTCCGGGTCGCCTCGGGGACGGTGGTCAGGCGGCAGTAGGGCCACTTTTTACAAATGAGCAGGGTGGAATTGCTAAATTGACATTGGCCACAAAGGTCGTTTGCCGAGCCTATGGTGATCCAAATATGCAAGTCACTGCTAACGCGGTGTGCGCACGACTAAGAAGTCCCGCGCCGGGAAAATGAGCCTCATTAACGGTTACCAAATGCTAGGGGTGCGCGGTGATGGGTTTGGTGTAAGATCGAGCGTTTGATAATTTGAGAAAACCAGTACTCGACCTGTCGGGCAACGTCAGACGAAATGCCAGCTCTCATTGCCTCACGAGCGCATTGACGTGACGGCATCTCAATTTGCTCAGTCGCGCTGAGCGGTCAACGCCACAGCCGCGGAGTCGAGCAATCGGGATGGGTGCCCAATCGGGCACTGTCCGGGAGGGTCGAGTACAAGATTTTACAGACGCGCAAGCGTGCATCACCAAGTTGCGCTCTGAGCCATACGACATAATTAATCAGCGGATGTCTCATAAGTGCGCTGTCATTACACCCTGAAAGCCTGAAAGCGGAAGGGGCAGCGCTCTGATCACCTCATGCAAACTTGTTGCTTCTGCTTGACGCAACTTAAGCGACGGGTTTTTTCCTTGATCTATTTGCAAAAATCGAAAACGTCACATCGAAGACGCTTTGCTATTGCCGTGTCCTGTCGTTGAAGCTTCGTTATAATGATGTAAGGGCTTTGAGTCGGCTTAGTCTGAATGAAGATTGACTTTGGTTCCACCTTAAGCTTTGCGATCTCTTGTTTGAACAATTCCGGGGAAAGCGAGAAGCCGTCGCATAACTTGAGGTCCTTTGAAGGAAGCTTTTCAATTGGGTCCGGACCTATTCTTTGCGTCATGCCAGCGTCAACTGCTAATCCATCGTTCAACCGCACCACCGATTCAATACAGCTTTCGCCGGACGCTGTTTGGACAAGAAACCTCTCATCTGCAGATTCATCAAGGTGGACCGTTCTTGAAGGCGGCAATAGGTAAATCGTTGCCGATACCAGCCCTGCAGCGATTGCCTTTCCCTCTCCTGGTTTGCAGTCAATACAAGTTACTTCATCTGGCTGACCTGAACTCCCTTGAAAGCCTTGCAATCCCGGCGGCATCGGACTGCCTTTCGAGCCCGGTTTACCGCCTCCGCCGCAATAGGCGCGCTTCCCTCCCTCTCCTCCATCCGCCGCCGCTCCCGCAGGTCCTCCCGGACCACCCAGTCCACCTGCGCCGCCCAAAGAGATGAGGAGGATGTGGTCAGCGTTAAGTGCGGAAGAGAACTCAATTCGTCCGCCCGCCCCGCCGACACCACCTTTACCTCCGCGCCCTCCGCGTCCGGCGTCGCCTCCGCGACCTCCGTCACCGGCTCCAGCATCGAACCCAGAACACCCACGGTTCTTTCCGTGCCCTCCAATTCCGCCGGTCCCCCCTTGGCCACCAACTGCACCTGTGCCCCCAACTTGACCGTTCGCCAATACTACCAGTTCTCCATCTGACTCTAGCCTCCCAATCTCGAGCCGAATCTTTCCGGCTGGCAATCCAGGCCCTCCATCCGAACCATCACCGCCCGATTCCCCGTGGCCGCCTGGCTCACCGGCGATACGTGACTGATCCCCACGCCAACGACCCGCATCTCGTCCGCGCGCGCCATTCGGACCACCTTCGCCATTGTTTTTACCGTTCTCCCCAGGACTGCCCACGGACATTGGTCCGTCTAAGGGAAACGCAAGGATCCTGACCTTTCCTTCGATCCTCGTATGACCGGCTATGATCCAGAGGTTTCGGCCATTCAAAATGATTGGGCCATTTCTCTCCCGTATCACCAGTGTGTCCGTCGATGCGACATCGACGACGAAGGTGTTGTTCGGCGGATTACCAGTGAGCTGAGAAGCCAAATCGATGTCAGCACTTACCGCTGGGCTAACGAACATGGAAAGCAAAACAGCAACACTTCCAACCCGCATAGTACTCACTCACTGAATAGTTGCAAAACTAATGCTCAGCTCTCCGATTTGCGGAGCTTCCTTCCAGTCATTAGCAGTTGGATCACCAACAACTCTCACTTCGATCTGGTATTGGGTTCGCAAAGGAAGCGCTCCATGCCTGAAGTCATCTTGACCGGCTTGCACGTGAAATTGAGCGGATACCCGGTCATAGGTCTCGAAAGGTCGTCCTTCCACAAACGAGGTTACCCTTGAGTCCGTCCCGTCCTGCCCCAATACTCGGGTGTCCACGATACGACAAGAAGTCCCCAAATTAATAGTGCCGAAACCGGGGTGGACAACACGGAAGCTCAAAGTCTTACCCAGCAACGACCGACCGGCCTTAAGCTTTACCCCGGTGATGACGGCGTCAACAAAACGCTTTGGATGCTGGTCGTGTCCTTGTTGCCAAGCAACAGGTATGGCAAACAATAGAGGCTTCGATCCAACTTTGATTTGCTGAGCAATGCTCTCGTTGAGCTGGCCAATCAAAAAGGCCCCTGCGCTGTTTATCGCCTCTGCACGAAAGGTAACTGGACCGAATTCCGAAAAGCCATCGTCTCTCAAGCGCTTGGAATACTCCTTTCGTTCGCGGTCTGCCGCAGCTAGCAGAACGACGAGAGCCTCGTCTGTTTGTCGGCGAACTTCGGCCAAAGCACCGGCGATCAAGTCTGCACCCCCGACAAACGATAGTTGTTCGCTTAGAGCGCTGTCGAAAAAATAACTTAGCTTGTAGTCCAAGTTGACAGGCTGCCCGTTCGCGTAGATCGCCGCTCGCTTCAAATCTATGGAGTCTCGATCAATGTCACGATATCGCTGTCTCAATAGGCTTTCTGCCAGCATCGCTTTAGTTGACTTCTCGAGATCATTTACCGGGCTGCGACCAAGCAGGTTGCTCTCGCTTTCCTCTAAGGCTTCGAGCGAACTCGTGGCATTAATGTAAGCCTCAGTCGCCTGCTTGGCGTCATCATGCGCACGCGTTAGTTCCGCGTTTGCTTCTTCGGCCTTTACTAGCGCTGCCTGAAGCCTTTCATCTTTAGCCTCAGCCTCGGTTTCTTTTATCTCCAGGACATGAGGCGGCGGGATCGTTTGTGATAGATTCTTTGCCGCATCCACCACGCCGTAGATGGATTTTGCAAACTCTACGAGCAGAGCTCTCGAAGTGGGAGGCTCCCAGCCTGGCTGCAGCGCGCCGTCGCCATGTAGCGCCTTCCAAGCTCCAGCCTTGTCTCCAGAAGCGGCCCGCTGGCGCGCAACGTAAATGTTGTCCGCCTTCTTCCATTCGGTCCGGACCTTCTCAGCCGCGTCATTGTATTTCTTTTGATCATCGTAGATTTGTTCGAACGTCTTTTGCAAAACCGTGGTAGAGAACTTTCCATCGTTAAACTGCCCCGAATTGATTCGGCCCCAGAGTTGTGCAGATGCCCCTAACCACGATCCTCCCGGTATCAATGAAACCGCTACAGCGATGTAATTAGCTCTGGCTAAGTTTTCGGCTCCAGCCTTTTGTTCGGCAATTTGCTGCTGGACGTATTCCTTTATGCCTTCTTCGAGTTGCTTCACGTATTTGAGCGCGCTGTCGTATTTTTGCGTGGCGAGATGAACTGCATTGTTTGCCGCAATTTGCTTTTCCCTCGCCTCGTCTATTTTCCTAGATTGGGAAACGATATTGTCTCGCACTGCCGATAATTGCTTTTGGTCGATGATCGTGTCCTTGAGCGCGTCAACTATGGTTCGCTCGAGGGACTGAACGTACCCATCCGAACTCCGAAGGTCATTGCGTGCGGCCTCTAGACCATCTCGCAACGACTTAAGGTCTTGACTTGGCGCATAGGATGCACTTCGGCCGTATGGATCCAATTGCCGATCCAGAAAATCTTCAGTTCTGTTGACTGCCGCAATGGTTGGAGCACTTCCCCAACTCTCGATTGTGCCCCGCTCTCGAGCGATTTCCCCTTTCAACGCGGCCGTCCAATTTGAATTGTAAGCACCGCGTGCATGCGAGACGATGAGCTTTGTTGCGAACGCCTGAGGCCACAACATCATCTGATTGGCAATGGTGGCGAGTTTAGAAGTCGCTGGCGGACCTATTAGTTCAGTGTATGACCGTTCATTCGTCGGAACGCTCAAGAATTCATCCAGGCTCGCTGACTTTATGGCAACGGCCGCTTGGTCCTCGTTTGACTTCCCATCTGTGCCTTGAGGGCCTGCCCACACCAACTCCTCTGCAATAACCGTAACGTGTCGTCTCGCCTTCTTACCCGTAGTGAAGTAGAGGAATTGACGCTTCGGACTGTCAAACTTAATTTGTCGCGCCGCGAAAGCGACGCCGTCGCCGCTCGGCAGAAGCAAGTCTCCGTCGTAGGCATCACCTTGGCGCGGCGCACCTATTAGTGCAATTACAGCATTTGGGCCTATACGGATCTGTTCGGCTAAAAACACAATTCTCGCCGACTCGAACGGCAATGAGGCATCAATATTCAGTTGACGTGCATCAAATATAAGTTGTTCCACCTTGGTGTTCCGAGCATTTGGGCTGCCAACTATGCTCTTAAATTTGTCCGCGGTAATGTTGAGGACATCGCCTACAACTCGAAATCGGCGACCGCTAGAATCGAGGGGAATGATGCGATACGAGTCTTGATCGTTCCAGTCCCACACAGGCGCCTGCTCCGCGGAGAGAGGAACGCAGTCAGTATCTGCATGCACCACCTGGGGAAAACAACACAGGCCGTACAACATGCTTATCAGCGTAAATGCGATCTTGTTTGCGCAAATGGCAGATCGCAGTGGCATGTTGCTAAATTGCGGGCAACGTTTCGAAAGTGCGGAATGCTGTGATCTCAATGAAGTCATTATGCTAGACCTGCTTATCGCGACTTCAGGTCTCTTCCGTTGCAAACGAGGGATGCTCCACCCGTGGCAAAGAAGCGACAGAGCAAGGACGTGAAAACGCATTCTGAGCTAGTGGCTTGAAACAACTAGAGAGCGTGACACAAGATTTTGGTGACGACAACTAGTCCGAGCAGAAAATTCTCACACCCTTGCACTCTTGAAAATTGACTAAGTCTTCGTGTACCGAAGAATGATTTGGCAATAGAACGCCCGCGCGAAACTGCGATTGGCGCACGCAGCGAGCAGCGTGCGCTTGAGCGGACTCGAACGCTTCTATCTCTTCTGCAAAGCTCTAAATTGATTTGGCGACATGCTCCGCGGGACATTTTCCTTCTCCCGCTGGCTCAATTCCTTCTTTATGTTGCTACGTATCGTCTGCATGTTTTCAATGCAGCTCTGAGTATCCTCAGTTAAGGGCATTGTCTTCACAGAGTCCTGGGCTTTTTCCCAGTTCTTATCTTCTGTCTTTAGTTCATTTGCGGTTCTGTTCGCGAAAGTTGGGCTGAGCTGCGTTACCTGATCAAGGGATGCATCGGCAGTTGCGTCCGTCGTTAGCGCCAATAGGAGCAGCGATACTTCGTTTGTGGGCACTCCAGCCTTCGACAAAAGCTCCTTCGCTGTTGCTGCTAAGCACGTTGATTGTGCGTGCGCATTTGGGAATAAGGCAGCGTCGACGCTTAAAATTGACGCGATGGCAAGCGTTGTTCGTAACATCGCGGCCATGCTCACCCCTTGACTTCGACCGTTTCAATTCGTGCGCGGTACTAGCAGTCAAACCAATCTGTAGTTGGCCATATTATTCAGCAGGTGGTTGATTGCAAATACCAAAGGCCGCCAAAGGCGCCTTTTCGGCCTCATTGCCGTAGGCGCGCACGACTTCCATCGCCTGTTCTAATAAGGACAGCAGATTTCTGAAGCGCAGAAACTCAGTCATTCCAACTTTTCGACCAAGCGACCTGCCGCAATATTCATCCCATATTCAGATGCTGGGTAGCTCCCCTGCGTTAAACCCCGACCAGCTATTCGCAAAACAGCAACTACGGAGAAATACAGTCAGTGTCGTTGACAGGATCATAGAAGATCCGCAGTGGGCAAGCCGCAAGCACGAACCGAGATGTTCGGCCCTCATTTCGCTACCGGACCTACTTGGCTAATGCAATCGATGATTTGGACAATCGCATTTCTGGCTGACCAAGACGTTGTGCAATTGCTCAAGCTTTCCGAGGAACAAAGATCCGTTTGATTTCACTCGTAAGTTGCAACAGTTTGTCGAAAGCTATAGCTTAATGAAGACAAAACATGATCCACGCTTTGCGGCCGGCAGTTCGCGTGTGACCGCCGCTCCTCCACGCGGCGTTTCAGGCCACTGGCGTAGTTGGTTCTGGCTGGCATGATTGTCACGAATTCTGATTGCGGCAATGTTCGGGATATAGGCTTTGCTCTCAATTCTTCCCCATGGGGAACCGGGCGCTGATTGGAATTCCGTTTATTTGGGAGGTTCATATGGAAATTGTCCGATTGCTGAGTCGATTCGGCATTGTCGCAGCAATGAGCATTCAGCCGGTAGCTTCACCAGTCCGTGCGCAGCTACCAAATTTTCAGCTACCGACCATTCCAGTAAGCGTCGAGGTAGGTTTAGACGCCGGCACCAGAGCGCTCATCGAAAAGCTTCCAGAGGAAATCCGAAAGCAATTTGTTGCGGCGATTAACGAATCTCTGACTCGCCTGGACTTTAGCGTTGATACCTACATCAAAACGGCTCAGGCAGCGGCAACCAAAACTGTTCAAAGTATTACCTGTAGCGCCGACGGGCTTCTCCTAAATGCTGCCAATGATCTGGAGAGAGGCGTGTTTAGTCTTATACTAGGCGATGCTTTCCAGTTCGTTCGCGGCAATAAGTTTGCCACGCCAGCAAATATCGACGCCTCCTCACAAGCACTCCTCGAAACTATCAGCAATACGCGAGAGCAAATTTCGGCCGATAGGGCGTCGGTTGAGATCTACGCTGCATATTCTGATCTTGGGTTTGATACAGCTAAGCTGATCTGCAGGCAGCGAGCGCGCAATGCTCCGACTGAATTTGCAACTGATCAACTCGAACTATTGCGCCGTGCTATGGGAGAATGGCGGCTTCTCAGTCAGGTGAACAGATGCTTGAATCCCGACGATTGCCAAACAAAGCGGTTGAAAGAGATCAAAGATCTTATTTCACGGGAGGACCCGAAGCTAATCGAGGCAGCTGCCATAACCGATGAATTCGACTTCGTGCAGCGCAGCTTAGCCAAGCAACCAGACACGAGAACAACTTGGCAGCAATTGTACGATAGTATGCGCCAGGCGCTCAACTTGGGCGCCGGAGCTCAATACGACATCGTACACACCGAAGGAGCGCTATTGGGGCTTCGAGATGTCGAGCTGAAAGTCGCTGCCTTAAAGAGCAACTGGCAACAACAGGCGGCGGCTCAATGGGCCTTAACCAAGAAAACGTTGGACCCAGTACCTCACTTCTTAGCTGGGATTGCAGGAGAGATGAACCCGAGTTCGGGAGGCTACAATATGGTCATAGATTCCGAGCATGCATTCAACAATCTCGGGAGAGCCAAGCGCTGGGTTCTTACGTCGAAAGATGCCTTACAGAAGGCCAAATCGCTCGACCCGCGATTGTCGAACGACGCTGACAAGGGTTTGGCGGCCATTGAAGTGTTTGAAAAAGATATCGCCGCTAAGGTCGAGCAGATTTGCGGCATCTATTTGAACTCTCGGATAATGGGAGCTCAAGTGTTCGATTCGAGGTATGGTGCATACAAGTGGTGTTCGGCCAATCTGACGAACAGGTATGCGTTGTTTCCAATGCCGAACTAGAGATATCCGACCTGATCTTACACAGTGTATTCTTCCGCCAGCTGGCGGGCCGCCCTGCGCAAGCGGCGTCACATCTACCCTTCGATCTCGAGGCTGCTCCCGAATGCTTCGTCGTGCGCACATCTATCGCTATCAATATCTCCATTTCCTGAGACTATGCCCCCTCCATTTACGTGCGCGACGTTTATAAAGAGCACTGGTTACGAGCTTCCTGGATGCTGGATTGCGAAACCAATAAACCAATCGAACACCACGCTTCTGGTCGCAATTGTGAGCTGATCTCCATCGAACGCCCCTGCGGTGATCACGCACAAAGCTCGCCCGATGTGCCATCGAGCACCATCGCTAACGATCAGCAGCTTCGCGTTCCCACCCACCTCCTACTGGCAGGTGCTTGTACAAACGAACTTCTTTCCTTCGCATTTCATCATCGTTTGTTTCTTGCTCACCTCACAAAGAACTTTTTCTACGGCTGTCTTGTGGCCGCAATCAATAGCGCGCCCAGAGCAGTCAATGTCCTTGCAGTCCGTGCAAGCCGCATGAAAGAGCTTCCTCGTGTCCGCAATATCGTTTGCTAATTCTACCATGCCTGGTACGGCAGTTACTGGGGGATAACCACCTTTCAGAAATTCATTCGCAATAAATATACAATCCCAATACATCGTTTTTTTGCGGTTTCCGGAATATTTTGTCGTTCCCAAATCCACTGGAACCTGGCGTGAGAGACATCATTATCCTTAGCGGGGCAGGTGCTAGTAATTTTTTCCTTAACTTCAGGTGTTGGGCCATTCGCGACAAAGTCAAAGAATGCGTTATCGCCGGCACGCGCATAAACAATATCCGCCGATAATTGTAATCCTTCCTGCCGAATGGGCCCCTTGTTTTCCTGCGCCATATTTATCGATAATATCGTTGAGTCGGGGCAGTAGGAAAGAATTGAAGGGCAACAGTAAAACGTCTGCGAGGGCCCACGCCCTTGCTTGCGCTCCCTTGACTCTTTCAGACGCGCACAATTTGTTCTCAAGACCAAGGTATTTTGCCAATTGGTCCAGCAACGGGCAATCAGCGTACTTAAAACCACATCTGTCGTCCGGGCAGTATCGCGGCAACCCATGCATGCACGGCACCACCAGAGACGTGCAGATTCCGCCTTTGTTTTTAATCCAATCTGTCCAAGCTTGAAATGCTGTGACGTCTTTTGTTTGGGCGATATATGCCATGACGCCCAGCGCATGATCGTTGCTGAAGGTTGCTTCAGAACCACCTTCGGGCTGCTGACCCAGAGAGGCCAAATAATTACGGCGTGGTGACCGCCACCAGCGGCCGTAGTTCGCAGATCCCTCCGTTAGCGTCTGAGAGTGTTTCACTACATCGCACCCGACCTCCCCTGCAGCTCCTTCACCGCTGACACCAGCAAGGCACAAAAGCGCGTTGAACATAATCGAGTCGCCGTCGTTACATGGAGGTGTATTTGAACCCACCCCATCCTCGTTCTTCGAGGCAAATTCCTTCAAGACTGGGTTCTTCGCGGGATCGCCGCTGGAGCTATGGAAAGGACACCAAGGCGCTTGGGCTCTCCAATATGCCTGGAGAGCATTGAGTTGGCTGTCTTCTGCTGCAAGCGAGCGGAACGGCAAAAGAACGATCCCCATGGCCACGGCCCATCCAATACACAACGGCGGCAGCTTGCGCCCCTTCTTTTGATTAGTTTGGTCTCGACACATCTTGACCTCCCTTCTTGACCTCCCCTTCAATGGCGACTTTGCCTGCTGCGCGGTGCTCAACACTAACGCCTCGCCAGCGTCTCTAGCGTGGTCGGTAGTGTCGTCGCCCTATTCTTGAATCTCCAAGGAGTACGTGCGCCACGAGCCCAGTCGGTAATTTTTGGTCTCGACTATGTGATCTCACTCGCATTCGTCCGCCCTGTGTTCGCTCCTAGTCAACTTGGGCAGAACAATGCTGTACAACGCGCACCCGGTAATTTGCTCTTCGCACCTACTATCAAAGTGGAGGCTGGGCATCAGCGAGAGGATGGGTAGAAGTCTAATTTGAATTTTTGTAATCGAGGCCAGCACAGCGCTGAGGTGGCCCGTCGTGTCGTGGTAGCATGCGTCTTCATTGCACGCGACCCCGTCAGACTTCACGATGGCGCAAACCCTCAAGGGGCTGTTCTCCGTTACTTCGATATGAGACCGTTTGTCATTCGGCCTGCAATATTGGCTCTGTAGCAATTTTGGTGCAGCTTTCTATTCTGCGCCGATTAGTCTGGCCTGAAGCAGATCGATTTTCCCGCGACCATACATCTGACGTCTGACAAGCTTGAGGCGCGTGATCTGACCTTCAGTCTGTCCGTTGGACCAAGGCGAGGTAATGGCCGCCCTTACCGCCGCTTCATCCCTGACGACGCCGCTCGCGAACGAGGCGACGA
>Ga0209389_1001974_pt1 | contig 15187 bp, 6 predicted proteins | sample CowpearedBW_FD_187526 | JGI IMG/M metagenome (GOLD analysis project Ga0209389, IMG submission 187526) | Root nodule microbial communities of legume samples collected from California, USA - Cow pea red BW (SPAdes) (version 2) | ecosystem: Host-associated > Plants > Roots > Nodule | place: USA...
GTCTATTTTAAAAAAAAAATATTCTAAAAAATGTTTTCAAATTACAAAATTTAGCAATTTTTTTTTCCAAAATGTGAAATAAAAAATAAGTCAAGGAAGGGTTGGATTGGACTATGTGAAATAAAAAATAATGCAGAAATCCAACCTAACCAACCCAAGATTGTTTTACAGGATTGGGTGATACGTTGGTAACCAACGAGAACAGACCCATGACCACACCTAGTTTACATAATTATACCTGATCGCTCGGATAATGGAAAGAAATGAGCTAAAAACATGAGAATTCTTCCACAAAAGACCACGTCATTTGCCTATAGCATAAAAAAACAACACATCTAAGTACAGCTGTCATCAGAAAAACCAAATACAGTAATTTCTTTGCACATAAATATGGATCCTCTGCAAACCTGACTTAAAACAATACTTATCGAATACTATAAAGCCCACGAAATGAACAGTTTATCTTATAGCTACAGCTTACAAGAATTTAACAAGAAATATAGAGCCTTTGATATTTGAATATCTCTACCGTCCAATAGGCAAGAAACATACAGCATGTAATTTTGTTCCTTAACTTGAAAGCAAGCAAATAAAACTTTGAGAAAAATCATCTGGTTAATTGACTAAGCCAAATAAGCTGTCAAAAGATGGTCAATTATGAATTTTATCAAAATGCAAGGAAGCTGGAGAAAAGAAAAGGAAGGAAACCAAGCTCCAAGCATGACTTTACTTACAACACAGGTGTTGAAATCCCACTGGAAGCACTTCATAGCTGGAATAAATGGTTACATTAGAAAGGGGATCACCACCACCCCCATATTGGTGTGAAATTCAGTCTTAGCAACCCCTCCCCACAAAATGGGAAACAGTAGCAAGGTTTATATACACATGACCTCCCCAAACAACGCTTTGGAGGGAGCCTCAGTCTACAACCGGTTAGCAATGTTCAATTTTTAAAGAATCCAACGAGTTAATGGTTAACAACTAACTGATATAATAACCATGTCTAGAGGTTAATAGTTTCCAAAATAGAAATATTTTTTAAATTTTTTTTAAAAATGGTCATCGTATTTCTTTGCTTGCAAGTTTTAAATTGCATACTGCATCATATGATGGTATGAATATAACAAATTCATCAAGCAAATGTCCTAAATATGCATACAATACAAGTCACCATTCCCTGAGAGATGAACATGAACAACAAAAAAGAAAGAAAGCAGAAAGATAGGGGACAAAAAGGGCACTTGACGTTGAAACAGAAATATAAAAGAAGCAGGAATAGTAAAATCTATTTGTTGTAGATTTTTTACTAAAAAAACAAACTTTATAAGAAAATACTCACTTTTAAAGGTTTTTTCATACATTTAAGTTTTCCAAAATAATAAGAATTTGAAAAGAATCTAAATCTAATTAAAATGATTCTCATAAAACTTACGAATTTCTTTAGAGTGAATTTTATGATTGTAAACAAATTCGCTTCTACTCTTTTATAAAAATCTCCAAACCTAATCACTAAATTATTTTACATCAAAATACCGTTTTTTATCTGTAACAAAGAGCTCATTGTTTACTACAGCCATTTTTCCATTAGGCCGTGTATTTGTGCTAAATGTACCTTTGATAGACGACGAAGAAGTTGATTGCAGGTTCTCAGCATCACAAGTTTTCCTCGAGCAAAAAGTTCTTGCTGTAAGTCACACAAACACAATGGTTCCAGAGTAAGACAGCCCATGATACTATATATAATCAATACACAAGCACAAAGAGCTAAAAACAACTGAGAAATATACTTTGCCCAATATATCTTGTTTACTCTCTATATAGCCAAAAATATCTTTGCAGTTTTTCATTGTAGACATTTCTGTCAAGTCTTCCAATAGCTGAAAAATCATTCCACCTTCAATGTGTTCTTTCTCACACAGATATAGTACAATATCTGAAAAGTGAAGGCCCACACACAACATGAGTAGGAGAGGAACACAACTTTGCATATTAAAACACACCTAAAACTCATAAAGCTTTTTTGGAGACCAAACCAGCAAGTTCTCAACAATGCAGAGCTAGTTAGAGGAGGAGAAATCCACAACAAAGAGAAGGGAAAAGATACAAAGAACGACAAAGAACAAAAACTCCTAAAACTAGTCAATTTTGCAGCTCTCCCAGTCTTGCTGCAGATTCAAAATAATTTAGAAGTCCTAACCAGTACATATAAAGTTGGCATTAACACATACAAAATAATTAGAAATATCAATTTGATGTAGTTATAAAGGATGCCAATCACAAAAGACATTACTATGGCAAATATTGAATGCTATGTTCTGGATAGCAAACTACCACTCTGCACAAAATAACTACTTGAATATACAATCAAACAAATTGTCTTCTTTATTTTTTTTCTCAAACTTTTTTATCACAAAATTCATTAATATTGTTGAATGTGTGCCGGCGTGTGGCAATATTAGTCACAAGTTTTACATATAAGTAAATGTATACATGTAACACAACAAAAAGTATACTTAATCCTAACTTTTCTTGCCAGGTTTATGGCCATAGTTTCCACATAATTTTCTGTTATTTTTCCTTTCACGATATTTATATTATATATGTGCTTTACAAATTTCTATAAATGCTCCAGTCAAAAAAAAAATTCACCAAGAAGGCGAGGAATGTAGCCCTGAGTAGTTCCACTAGAATCAATGGATTGCCCAAATTGCATTATTTTCTCAGAAGATGCTGCTGCTGACTGAAAAGAAAATAAACAGACATAACCAAGTAAATTATGAAACAGATAAAGGAAAATAAAAAAGAGAAGCAATACATAGACTCAATTCATAAATTATGTTTCTTAGAACACTCTTTTGGCTTTGAGTTCACTTTATATAAGCCAATTAGGTATCTAGATCACACTCCATATGGTACAACTCTAACATTTGAATGCAAAGAAAAAGAGTAATAAAAATACTCGGTCAAGTTTTTGCTGAGCATATTTACTGGTTTTGGATACAGTTTGGTGCATTTGGGTGTAACATAACTCACTGAAATAAGCAATTGTTTTGGGAATAAAGTATTCGTTTGTCTTGCATGTAGTAGAAAGCAAATTCATGTTGAGGGTTTGATAGCTTTATTACATCGATTTCCATTGTTCCTCAGAGAAATTCTAACAACACTTAACACTTTATTTTCAACATACTTTATTAAACACACTATTTACTACATTATTTAATATTGGGCAAAATTCAATGTGTTGTTCAGACTCCTCTTGTTCCTTAATGTAAACTATTGTTTCTTATTTTAAAACCTGTATAACATTCCTCACTTCGTCAAAAAAAATATTGCTTTTTATATGTAAGAAGATAAAAAGTAAAGAAAATAAGCCTATGTTTTTATTGTTTGTTTCTTGGTTACTTGTTACTTTGAGAAACTCAAGAAATTTAAGTGTTTTTGGAATTTTGTTGTTGATTTAAAGAGTTTACATTGATGTCATGGTGCAACTGGTATAACTCAGGCTGCAAATGCAACTAACACAGCCATGACCAATAGGAGTCCTGATTTGCCAACTTCACTGACGCTCTCTTTGTTTAGGTTCTTTACTTAACATCTTGAAATCCTTTGGCATTAAGCAAGCAGTTATTGTAGGTTAACAAAATATAGGTTTAAGTGTCATTTGGTAATTGTATTAGTATAAATATGGGAATAAGGACTTTGTTTTGTGTCACAAACAGTCCAGGAAATTAGTGAATTCCAATATTCTCAGTCCAAATGTCCTTTTTTTATCATCACTTGCTCGAACTCGTGTTTTCTAACGAGCCTGATACTTTTCAAATGTCCCTCTGTAAAATGAAATTAAATTAAAGTGCAGCAACTGTACATAAGCAAAAATACCATGCAATAGAGGAGGGGGAGGGGAGAGGGGAGCAATCTTAGAAAGCACCATTTATGATTGATGCACGGCGGTAACACTGTCAATGGTATTTTACAAGGAATCCTTGTTGTAGAATTAGATTATTGTTATAATTCAACAAGGACAGAAAAAACATATGATGAATTAAGAACAAGGGCAACAGTTAGACATACCACAAACTCCTGAAGCAGCATACGTAAAATATTTTCTAGGAACTGATTCTCATCTTGGGCCAACTTCGTTTGTTTCTGTTGCACACAAATTAATTAGCCGTTAACAAAATGACATGAAAAGTACCACAAGAGAACCTCAGGCCAGCGTTATCAATCAGTCACCATGCAAACATCATGGAAACGGAATATCAGACAGGCAATGTAAGTCATCAAAGAGCTGATTTTATACTAGAGGGAGAGATAAGATATACACCATGAAGAATGAGGACTAAAATGTTGGAACAACAATGACTTCTCTTTAACTTTGGGTATTTCTTTGTTTACTTTTCAGCATATATACATGTTTAGCATACATCTATGTTTTAAGGTTCACAGTTCACAAGAGTGGTCATACCACTATCCCACTATAGCATGTTTTGGCTTGGTTGCTCCACGTCACTATTTGGGGTGGACTACTATGAACAACAGTTCCTCCATTCTTTTCTAATAGTGCCTTAAATTCAAATATCTTCCTTTTCTGTACCTTTCAGACATCACCCCACCTGACAACTATCACTGACCTCTCGACAAGAACCTAAAGAAGCAATTATAAAACTAATAGACGCAAACAAATTCTAATAACCACCACCACCACCTCTAAGGTAACTCCAGGAATAAAGTGCTTAAACCATTATCATGTCTAAAATTTTACAAACTAGTTCCCCAATTCTCATTACCATGTACGTCATAAGAGTCAAATTTTCAAAAGAGTACACATACCTGGGGCTTTATTACTTCTTGGACTGTCTTCAAAGCAAAATTTTCAGGTGGCCCAGGCTGTAGTATGGCCTTTTTGAATGCTTCCTGAGTACAACAAACCAGGAAAGACACAACCAATGAAATTGAAAAAAATTAAAACAAAAATAATTATAGGGGAAAAAGCAAAAACCTAACTGCATTAAAAAATTTAAAAACTCAACAAAAGGGTAGCTAAGACATAATTTATTCTAGTTTGATGCTATAACTCTAAAAGATTCAATAAAGAAAACATCCAGTTGCATCACACAATCTAGCAACTAAATAAAAATACACAGAACATCATTAACGCCGTAGAAACAAATTGGGTGTAACGAATTCAGCATGCCCTTCGAGAACCACACACCCCGAACACAAAAAATGGTGCACGGATTGGACTTCTACGCTGTAAAAGTGAACCTCAGTGGCAAATTCACTGGAAAAAATTGAACACTAAAACAAAGCTTACCATGAAGTTTGAGTATAAGTCCCCTTTTTTTTCTACTGAACCACCAAACCTTCAACAATAAATGGGAAAAGAAAAAGAAAATTACAGAAGCACGACACCCCTATTGTGATTCTGCAGAAAATATAACATAAAAAAGGAATAAATAAACGACATTATCATTCAGATAAAACTTGGAAAATGGAACGAGGAAGGTGGAGGCACTCACTCACGTAAAGAGTATAGCTTTGAACACAACAAAATTTGGACATACACCGCTTAGAACTGGGATTGATCACTGTAACGAATAACTGCAAATCCAAATTCACACAAAACCTTTGAATTTGAACTGAATTCTTTGTGCTATGTCGTTCGGATGTAGTCACAGGATCCGTCGTACCAAGGTAAACCCTTAACACGGGTCGGGTTCTGACCCAAAAGACTCAATCCGAAAGTCTAAACTTACATTTAGATAAGAAATTTTATAACTTCGGAGAATTTGAATGCATTTTATAATAGGTTAGGTTAGCTTAAATTATTGGTTTTTTTTTTCCTTAATGGTGCAATGTATTTTTGTAATTATCAAAGGGGTGCAAGAATTTTAAAAATTCTAACAAAGGGTAAATCGTGCCAAAATGATAAGATTTAATAATAAAGAAGTTTGTGTCAATATAGTACGATTTTAATTAAAATTATTTGAAGTCGTGCCAGTATGGAAAGATTTCCTTGTTCTTAAGAAGTTGTGTCAAATCGAGACGATTTTAATTAACTGTCTAAGCAAAGTCGTGTCAATATGGGAAGACTTCAGTATTTTAAATTTTTAATGAAGAACTTGTGTCATATTAAAGAGACTTAAGTATTATATTGGTAATGAAAATGTCGTATCATATTCGGACGACTTCAGTTGGGTAGAATAAAAATTAAATATTGTTTTAGTGATATTAATTAGTTAAATAATAATGCATATAACTAGTTAAAAATTTCATGATGATTTTTTTTATTATAATAGGACGTCAAAGTTATTTATGAGAGCTTGTGCACAAGTAAGTCTTCTTCGTTGTCGTCTAGGTCTTATTTGAGGTCTTATTTCAACCTGTTCAAAATGAAAATATTGGTCTACTTATACTGGTCCAAATTTTAACTGACCCTCACATGCGACACAACAAACCAGGAAGACAAACTACAACTCGTATCCATAACGAAATGACCGGTCACTCAAATAAACCAAAGAAATGTTCCTTTTGTAGAAGTATTGGTCATAACATAACCAACTGCCCAGATAGACATTGAAATTTTATTTTATGAAACTCTCGTAACTTTAGTTTACTGACTTTGTTGTTCACTTTTATTTTAATATATATCATCCAAAAAATTATTTGATTTCATATATTTGTTATACAAACATTTTTTATTTTCTTTACATTTTTATATCTATTTTATTCTTCTATAATTTATTATATACAATAAAATTTTAACTTCTTTATTCAATTTAATATTATCATTACCAAATAATTTTTTTTACAATAATGATTCAACTAAAGTCTTGCCATTATGAAAATACTTTTCTATGAATTCTCAGTGAAGTTGTGTTATTATGACAAAACTTCTCTTACAGCCCACTAAAGTCGTGCCATTATAACAAGACTTCTCTTACAGTCCAATACACTGAAGTCGTGAAGTGAAGTCGTCTCAATATCTAACGACTTTTACCAAATATATTAAAGTCTTTTTAATTTGGCACAACTTTAGCTCCGCTTAATTGAAATTGTCCCATTTTTACATGAATCCTTTCGGGATGAAGCCATCTCATTTTCACACAACTTACTTCTATTCGGAATTTTAAGAAAAAGTGCACCAATTTGAGAAATAAGGTTTCAAATTGCACCAATGGGAAAAAAACATAAATTATACGTATGGTTTCAAGTGTGTTGAGTTATAATATTTTTGTTTTCGCAGTTCTTAATTTTCATTTTTAATTGATTTTTTAATGTTGCTTAAATATTTAACGAACAGGTCATCTATTTATCATTTCTGATTATTTTTATTTTTATTTTAATTTTGTCAATTTAGTTAATATTTTATATTTAATTTAATTATATATTCAATATATTTAATTTTAGTTTAGAATTATAATTAATTTGAAATTAAAATTAAAATTAGAACAAAAATGGTAAGACGAGAATATTAACTTAACATGTAAATATATTTAAAAAAATAAAAAATAAAAACCAAAAAAATCATAAGATAATACGTGATCAAATTAAATAAAATTAAAAAAAAGTTATAACCAAATTAAAAAAACCAAACTAAAATTAGAACTAAACAAGCCAAATTACTTTATGTAACCCATGATTGCTCTGTCCACCTTCGTGGAGCTGTTAGAAATATGCCAATGTTAAACAGTCAAAAAACACGTTTCAAATTCTACAATATAAAAATAAAAATATCTAAATTATATAATTTAAAATATATCTCTAAACTTTTTTGTTTTATAAAAATGTAATTCGAAATGTATTTTTATATTTTTTAAATTCATAATTCTAAATGAATTACGTAATTTAGTACATGCATAAATTTTTAAATTCCAAGTTATGAAATCTAAAAATTATATACTACACAATCAATAGTACATTTTCAAATTATAAAATATATAATATATTACATTTTTGCATTAGTATAACTCAATACATTTTTGTTATTTGGAAATGTATTTTGAAACACAAATAAATAAACTTTTGACCTTTGTTCTTAATCTAACACTTGCGAAATTGAAAGAAAAATTTGAAAAATATTACATAATCCGTATCAACTTTGGAATGGTCTTCTCATATACATATCCTCTTGGTAAAAGCCTACAAGGTTCAACCAGATAGTTCCTCCATTTGGCCCTGTTGATATTTCAGAAAACAGGAAAAATTAGATCACATTTAAAACCATAATGCTATCTAAATCTTTAGGTTCAAGACACTTAACCCGTGAGATAAATTGCTCAGCATCAGTTCGCTTCAGAAGATGCATTGAATGGCAGGCAAAATTTGCAGTCTTATCATCACTAAGTAGAATGCCGTCTCCAATGTCATCGAGAACCCTTACTTTGATGTAAGGATCTTTTGGTGGTACCATGTCCTATTAAATGCAGATTTTATGAGTGAAAACATAGTACTTTAATGCAAGGTTAGAATCCAGATTCATGAATCGTTGAACAATTTTTTGAATAGGAAATCATAATTCTGTATGGAAATATAAGATTCAAATACAATGAAAAAACACTTTAAATATAACATAGAGATGGTATGCAGTCTTCGATGTAACAATTTAAACTGGGAATTGATAAAAACAGCTTTAACAGAAATCATACAAAACAAAACTAGTAGTTTATACAAGTTTGTGAAGTCTTTATTTTATAAAAATATAAACAAAACAAATAAATGGCTAAATAGAGTACATGCATTGAATGAATGAGTGACAAATGCAGGTGGAATAATCAAATAAGATAAGTTCACAAGGGTTCTTTCCCAATTTCTTGTCAGTTAAAAATTTACGGTCACGTGCCCTCAATTTTTTTCATGAAAATTGGTGGAAAAGTAAAAACTAAAATAATCATTGAACAATGATAAGAAATTAAATTTAGATCCATTAAACATGGTTCTTAACCACCAAGATTACTATCAACCAATTTCCCCTATTCATTCTGCAAAATTTCTTAAGGTGCACCCAAACAAGTATCTGCATGATAACCTTACTTATATTATTAGAGCAATAACTAAATTCATACAAGTTTCCGACACAAACATGGAATTCAAAAGAGGGATAGTTTTATAGCACAACGAAAATAAGTTCCTTATCAATCAATAATCACATGCACCTGGGCTGAAATTACTTAACTAGGCATTTGATTACAGACAGCACATCTTAGAAACTATGACCATGCACATGTGTAACTGAACTCTGTATATCTCTTATGTGTGTATGCATGTGCATGTGCGCTTGTGTGTGTGGAAGAACAGGATTCAAGCAGGGGAAAGGGAGAGGTTACCACAGTCAGATCAACCATCACTTTCGACATATAAGATTTCAATGCTGTAGAATGCTTCTTGAAATGTTCTTCCTCCGCATGTGAAAGCTTCTCTTCAATTTCTTGAGGAAGCACATGCCCTATCTTCCATAATAAGTTCCGAATAATTTCCGCTCTATTATACCTACATAGAGACAAGTTATAGAATCTCAGAATGCAGATAGATTGCAAAATACAGTAATAACAATAACTATGCTTGATAGTAAATAGCATTTCAAAGAGATACTTACACATAAGCCATTAGGCAACGTTTATTTCGGACTAAAGCAAGATGATGGATAAGAGCTCCGTAGTGATCTGCATTTCTTGCTGTTTGGATATCCAAACCTTCTTCCTGTATCTTCCTGTTTACACAGAACAGCACATGCACAAATGGGAATGGATAATGAAATGAAAAGTGATGTTCAAGGAAAACCTACGAATGCGAGTTCATCATCCCTTGCTTCACTTTGTAATGTGGTTTCTCACACACAAGCTCGCATTCAAAATACATTAATAGCACACTCCAATGTAGAAAAGGGGGACACATAAAAAAGAAGCAGGACAGCACATTGATGTTACCTTATCAGGGACTGCAGTTCAAGGTGATGTTGACTGCATTCTGCAACTACTTGTTGAAACAAGTCACTCTACAAGATTATTGGCAAAATAATCAATACAAGTATGCACATAGCCATAACAATATAGAGTAGGTACTGAGTTACAAACCCACAGGAAAAGGTCTATAGAAAACAAAGAGCAAAGAAAATAAAGGAATCAAATAGCAGTATCATACATAAAAAATACTTCATCAAGGACGTGATGTCATAGACTGAAACATAATGACTCCCAATACACCAAAACCATTTCTGACTGCAATTAGGGTAGCTTCTCCAAGCCTTTTTACCCCCCTTCAGAGTGGGAGGAGATGTATGAAAATGATAGAAATGATTGAGAAATTTAAAAAAGGACCTAACACAAGCAGTTAATGAATTTAAGAAAAAATATTTCATACGTGAAATAGCTACTTGAATTCTGAATCAAATCAAAAAGATCTTATCCATGCAAACAATTTCAATTTTTCATCTCACAACTTCTCAAGGTTGTCGACTTGCTATAGCATTCAGAGTTCAATTCAGAGGTGAATTACACTGACTAACCCGAACCTTTGACGCAATGCAGTATTTAAATCGAAAGAAAGTAATGTAGATCCAGATACTGCCTAGTACAAAGGCAAAGGGAAGATTTAAGAAGAATTAAAGCACCCTCGGTTAGGTTAATGTAATACATTCTCATAACACAAATTGCCATCACCAAGCATAAGTAACATTGGCTGCCATTACATACAACTACAAATCTCTGAATGCATAAAACTCAAACGTGGTCCACGCAAGCTTTTCCAAATTTATTCCAAAACTTAATAAGAAAATATATCACACACACAAGAGTACCAATTTTAGAATTTGGAGTTAAGGTCAAACTTTATCTGACAAAACTAGTTAGCAAGGTGATAACTACACGAGCTTTATGAGCTCTATGTATGGTCTGTTAAGTACTTCTAGAGAAGTTTACCCAAAGAAGCTCTTAAGTCATATCTCTAGTCTATGAAACTAGATCCCCACCTTTGAGACTGCAACTAAAAGCAGGCCACAAAGAAACTAGGCGGACTAGGGGAGTATGCAATTAAAGCACCTTTCTAACATACCTGCTGATATTGTAATGTGTTTTCCACTATACAAGACGGTTTTCCAACATAACCCAACAATTGTAGAAAATAAAAATAAGAATAACCCACTAAAAATGAAGAACTGGGCTTACATTGAATGACACAAGCTGGCCCTTATCTCCGCTTGCAAATTCTTTCACAAGTTGGCAAGCTGTTCTCCCATACATGTTCAAAGCTCAAACTTCCACTACACAGCCTTGAAAACAGAAAAGAATAAAATTGACAAGTAATACTGTAAACAGCACAGATAGAAAACAAAAATTGTCTGAATGAAAAGGCAATAATTTAGCAGACGGTCAAAAGTGGTGACATAAAAACAAAAATTCCCAAATTCACATGTAAGATGAATCTCATAACATTAACCAAACATGTAATGTGCGTCTTATTGGAGGCTCAACAAATCAAGCTCGGGAGCCCAGAACAAAACAAAAGAACAAGAATTAAAAGAGCACATAACTTAATTACTAAGAAAATGGAAGCAGAGGTTCTCCTTGCAAATCAAAATGCACCTCGTCCCATGATATAGATGATTTCTGTTAGACAGTTATAACTGTCATCGTTACCATGTATTCTCCAAAACAATTCATTTCAAAAATAATAAAGCTAGCTATCAGTATTATGCAGAAACTTCCTTCAATATTTGCTCTCTGATCTCACATCCACTCAGCAAACACGAAACCCTATTCTCCACCAAAACAATTCATTTCAAAAAATAATAAAGCTAGCTATCAGTATTATGCAGAAACTTCCTTGAATATTTGCTCTCTGATCTCACATCCACTCAGCAAACACGAAACCCTAGTTCCACAAATATTTTATAAGAAAATTCAAAAATACTAGCACAAGATAAAGCACTGCAAGTAGCTAGCAGAGCTTATCCACATCAATACTAAAAGGAAGATTAAGAGCAATTCATGCCAAAACATTTTTCCTTGTTACAAAAAAAGTAAACAAAACTTATTTTCTAGATAAGCAAATTATAACTGTTTTTGAAATGGAAATCCCCAAAAGCTACTCTGAAATTCATCAACTTTAGGTCCACATGTTAATCAAGCAACAAAGAGAACCTAAAGAGATCTGCAGACAGGGGATGTGCCTACAATTGGTCACCTTTACATCCATATATTCTATCCCTTGTAAAATATTATCAGCTTTTTTATTCACGTATTAATATGTTCATTTGTTCACCAAAAGACAATATGTTTGTTTTAGTGCAATCATATGAAACTCTTCTTGAGTCCTTTCTTTAGCTATAATAATTATCAAAAGTAAGAATATAAACAGATAATAATTTTATTTACTTGTAAATAAAGGTAAAATGAGCTGTAAATAATTAGTTGAGACTTGCACTCCAGTTTAGTTGGATTGTAGTAAAAAGATTAAAGAATGTTAAATTATAAAGAGCAAAACATGTGTAACTAACAAGCTGAGGGTTTTTACATTCCTAATTTTTTTGCTACTTGTACCAAAATGATTTTGAGTATAGGTGATGAAATTAAGTAAATTCAAGTATGTCTTATGTGAACAAGAGGGAATACTTAAAGTTCTCCATGTATCAATGTGAACAAGATTGTAAATTGTTTTTATGTAATTTTCGTCTTTTACATTAGGAACCTGGGCATCAGGTTTAAAGCAGCAAAACCATCTATCATCTACCTCAGCTCTGGAATATGATAACGATGTGAAACAAACTGAAGATCTGAGAAAACCTACGCGGGAAAACAATTCTTAAGAATACCCGAACAGAGCAGCCTATTAAAAAACCCGATTCACTAAATCTTACTCCGATAACAAAATAAACCCCAAAATGCTTGCCACGAAACGAAAAGCAATAAAATCAATTCATACAAATGAACCAAAACAACAGAAAAACCCTGAAATTCGTAGGTTGAAGAACGAGATACTAACCTTTGTTCACTGTTCAAGAACTTCACCTCTGATATAGAGAGAGAGGAAGACGTTGGTCCTGGGAGGGAGACGATTGAATCTAAGACGAAGAAGTGGTGCGGCGCGCCGGTGTTGAAAGCGAGACGCAGAAGTGAGGCGGTGTGCGGTGGTGACGAGAGGGAGAGGTGGAATTGGATTGAAATGCGAAGAAGATTCAGTGCACAGTATAATTGAGAGGGAAAACGAAAATGTAAAAATTGTTGAAGTTCATAACCGCCAAAAAAACACAAACTTTGAAAGCTATTAAACGATTACTGGGTTTTAATATTAAACTTTTAAAAGCTGTCACAATTTAATATTTATCAAAAAAATTTATGCATTTAAAATAAGATTTCAAATAATATTATCATATTATTAAAATCTGCAAGTTAATATTTTCATCGTTTTGCTTCAATTATTTTTTATATGTTTACTTTTTAGTTATTTGACGATAGTAAAATTATATGGGGATTGGTTTATGCTAAATATTAATTATTGTGAGTATTTAATCAGTTTATTTATCCTGTGCGATGTTATAAAATTGTTAATTCATTAACTGTTCAGTTAATTTTGACGTGATACATTATTATTTTCGGTTTGATTCTGCAAAGAGCAAATTGAATTTTTGTTTATTTATAAAATAATATTACTTTTTGATACATTTATTATAATTACCACTAGCATATATTGTCTGTGTGTGTGCATTTTTAAATATGTGTAATATTATATTAGTATGTAATAATATTATAATATTATTAAGTTAATATATATTAAAATTATATTTATAAAAATAAAGTGAAATATATCAGATAAAAAAATAATCATTGATAAAAAAAAGAAGAAGAAAATAAGTAAAAACATATGATTTTATACAAAATTTATAAAAATAACGGTTAAAAATTTAATAAATTATTATATTTAAAAAATAAAATCGATATTTTAAAAAGTAAACACAAAAGGGAAATCCCCTTTATATATTGTTATAAATAAAATAAAATCTAATAAAATCGACTTTAATTCAACAAGAGAAAGCAAATAAAGATTCTGGAGTGATTATTCGAAAACAGGTATGGCAGTCAATTATCCATGAGGAAGATGTGAACACTCTCGAGTGTTTATTCGGAAAGGTACCTTTAATTGAATATGTAAAAGATGATATGGTTTTTTCTAAATATTTATTTTCCCTATAGAAGAAAAGACTATAAAAAAGAGACAAAAATATTTTTTGAATTTTTAGGTCTAACAAAGATTAATTCTCACTCCTATGTATCTTCACTTATCATGAAAATTAAAAGTTGCATACTTCTAAATGAAAAATAAATAGATTCTTTTTTTTTTCATTTTTTTTAAAGCGAACCCCATAGTAACTGACCTCACTCATACCATTCATAATAGATAATAGAAAATTTATATATATTTTGATATTTTTTGAATAGTTAAATATATTTTTGCTCCCTTAACTTTTAGTGAAAATTGAAATCAATCCTTTTAATCAAATTATTAACTTTAGTTGAAGTTGTTTCAAGTGTATTTCATGATAGCATTTAAGTATTTTATACCATTTGACACATTCTCATTTTAATGTTAGCTGAGAAACACGTCTGAAGAGTCAAATAAACTTAACAAAATTTAGTTAAAAGTATTAAATTCATACATTTTTAAAATTAAGAGACTAAAATAGACTAAAATTTTAAAAAAAAACTAATTTAAATTTTAACTAAAAGTCGAAAAATAAAAACATATTTAATCTTATTTTAATTATTAAAAAAAACGTGTCAGGCCTATAGATACAATAAGTAAAAATAGAAAAATACTTTTTAATTTTTTATAAGGTTTTATATTTTTTTATTAATTTCTAACATTTTTATTACTTTAAAAAAATGGTGCATGTGAAAAAGTGAAATTCCAAAAAGTAAGGGACGTAGGGTATGAAGAACTTCAATCAGGCATTTTAGAAAATAAAATAAAGGCTAAAAAGGAAAAAAAGAAGAAGAAGGATGTATGTAGAAAATATGTGGTTTAATTAGAATGAGTGATAAGATTAGAATTAAATAATTTGAAAGTGTATGAGTAAGTGTGTAGGTGTAAAAAGGAAATAGGGTGTTAATGGCGTGGGGTGCAGCTCGTAAATCATATGGTGCAACGAGTAACAACCTGAGAGTGAAATAAATCATACAAGAGAAAAAGC
>Ga0209389_1001979_pt1 | contig 15169 bp, 10 predicted proteins | sample CowpearedBW_FD_187526 | JGI IMG/M metagenome (GOLD analysis project Ga0209389, IMG submission 187526) | Root nodule microbial communities of legume samples collected from California, USA - Cow pea red BW (SPAdes) (version 2) | ecosystem: Host-associated > Plants > Roots > Nodule | place: USA...
TTTAAGAAGAGATTTATGTCCAATTTTAATTTACATTTATGGCATAGTATTATCTAACAAAAAAGCAAAAATATTCGATATAAAAATGTTCTTGTATACTAATGTATATTTTTATTTTTATCATGATAAATAAATAGATACATATGCTTATATGTGATGTATTTTCCGTATACTTTTTTATAATAATACTATAAAATTTATAATAATTATTTTTATAATTATGTACATAATACTTGTAAACTAATTTGATTTTAAAACTTAAGTGACCATACAAGAAATATAGTTATTAAAAAATAAAAAAACTAAAAAATATAACCAGGAAATCGAATGAAACAATAATATAGATTAAAGTTACGTTTTTCATATTTTTAAATACTCAATTCAACAAACTGCTACCGTAAATAGTTCAAAATAATATAAATTAATTAATTCTATCTGAAAGTAGAAAACCATATGAATTTAAATATTTTACTACTTTGATCAAATCCGAAAGTTGAAGCTAAAAAAAAACATTTACAAAGATTTTACCTTATCATTATCATATTTTTATGTATGAACACCGCCAATAAATAACTGTAATTCAAATTAAAACCATGGTGACAACCAAATTCACAACAAAAATCACATACTAATCATGATATACAATAAAAACCAGGCACATTTAAATATGTACTTCAATTCTCAAAGATTTTTTTTTTTCGAATTTAATAAAAACTTTCAGTTTGAACATTGAAAATAGAAATAAATTATCTTCCACTTTTTCACCCATATAATTTCTCATACACTTTTGTACAAGCAATATCTACAATCTTCAAAATAACAGTTAAAACATTACCCATTTTAAAGATTATATTCGGTAAAAAGTAAAGAAAACCTTACTCCATCATAAAAGTGTTAAAATTCACATAAGAAATAAAAATCTGCAATTTTTTTAAATAAAAGCTAAATCTTTTGAAAAGATAATTAGGAGAAGAAAAGTGAATAATAAAATTATTAAGAAAATTAAAAAAAGTATACACATGAGGAGCAGTGGGACATGTGTACAGGCTGCACAAACACAAATTCAAATATGCCTTTTGCATGCAAGATTTGGGTTAACAACTTAAATTAACCTCATAAAAGTTAAATTGAGTTGAGATGAGAAAAAAAAAGAAAGATATAAAATATTTAGAAGCAACACAACACAAACATAGAGCTTTGGTCCACCATCACCATTCACCACCTCAATTCATCAGCAGAGGTAGCAGGGAAGGAAGGGACAAGAGAACGCAGCGTACCCTCTAAACCCTTTACGAGCAAAACAACAAACAACACACACCCTCTGTTCCCAGGTGTTTTTTTCTATGCTTTTATTTTTATTTTTTAAATTCTCATTCATTTGCCGTTTTAATGGGACCCCATTTGCCCCTTTCGTTCCAGCAGAGCCTGGAAATTTGTTCCGGGACGTAAATGCCAGATCTCGATGGCAATTGGCAATTGGGGTTTCCTCTGAAAATTCCCACTTTGCAAAAACCTTTCTTTTTTGTTTTTATCTTCTGTTTGGTGAAAATTAGTGCTGCCCTTTTCGTTGATTGGTGCTGGGTGTTTGGGGTTTTCTGCAGTGGCTTTGGATCGGTGATTGGGAAAATCTCGATAAGCTTTGGTGTTTGCGGTATTTTCTGGGAACATCTCTCCTAGGTTTCGTTGTTTTCAAGGAACAAAAAAAGTTGACAAATTTATTGGCTTTGGTCGCTGAAGATTTTTTGTTCTGGAGGAAACAAACACTTATGCTTGCGGTTTTGTTTCGGTTTTCTATTTTATTCAGGTATAATACAAACACAAAGGTGGCATAATGCCACCACTTTGTTATGCCTGATACGAGGTAAGCTTTTCGATTTCTCTTCAACATGTTCAATTTTTTTTTTCTTTTGTTTGTTGCAGTGGAAATATGTATTGCCTTTTGTTTTTTTCGAAGTCTTTGTTTTGAATGAAAGCTCTTTTGGGTTTTGCCTTTTCTGAAGCTTTTTGTGTGTTTTTGTTTGGTGGGTTGAGTTTAGGTTGGCAGGGGCTTGATAATGGCAGACACAAATTCAGTTGAAGTGATTTTGGATTTTCTGAGGAGGAATAGGTTCACCCGAGCTGAGGCGGCTTTGCGTAGTGAGCTCAGTAACTGCACTGATGTAAATGGTTTCTTGCAAAAGCTTACATTGGAAGAAAAGGACTTGCGTGGCGGGTTGCAGAGTGATAAGGGGAAGCCTGTTGTAGAAAATCATGGGTTGAATTCTCGTGACGGGGTTGAAGTTTCTAAAGAACTGATTGTGAAGGAAATAGAATGTGGGACTGGTAGAAATGCTGCAGAAGAAAGCAAGTGGAAAACTGTTGCTCCCACAGGGGAAAGGAATAAGTCTAGTGAAGTGGTTGGAACGAGTGAAAAAAACTTTACCTTCTCAAAGAGTTCGGAGGACAGTGTTCTTGATTTGTACTCATGGAAGTTTAATCCCACCAATGGTCCTGTTGAACCTTACCAAAATGATAGTGGAAGTAGGCCTAGTAATGCTTTGAAGGCACCGGTATCTCAACAATCAAAGTATCAAACTGGTGAAGTTCCTGCTGCAACCAACAGTAATGTGAAATCTGGGGAAGGGGAGGTAAATAGTATACCTGCCGAAAAAACAGCCTTGTGGCTTGGAAGTAGTGGTAGATCCTCTACAGAACCAAAGTATGATCTTATGCATAACAAAGAACCTAAGGAACTTGATATGCAGCTCAATTATAATGCTTCATCTCTTAAAGAGAACTTGACAGATAATCACTTGTCAAGAACTGATGAGAATGTGAATTCATCTACAGATCTATGGAAAGATTGTTCCGTGAAGACTGTTTTCCCTTTCTCAAAGGGGGATATGTCAACAAGCTACAACGGTTCAACTTTTTCTGACAGACAAGAGGAGAAGAGAAGGGCAGAAAACGGTGATGTTATGACATCAATAAAAGAGCAAGTGGATGAAGTAGGAAGAGCTCTTTACTTAGGAAAGTTGCAAGGCAGTTCTGGCAGCTTAAATTTTCCTCTTGATCTGGAGAATCCAAAGGAAGAGTTTCCTAGGCTTCCTCCTGTAAAAATCAAGTCAGAAGATAAGCCCTTGACTTTTAACTGGGGAGATAAGTTTGAGTCTGACGGACTGGCTGTGAAACTCACTGGTGCAGACAACTCCTTTCTTATAGGGTCATATTTGGATGTCCCTATTGGACAGGACATTAAAACTACTGGTTAGCATTTTACATTCATTGTTAACTTATAAGTTTTCTTGGCATTTCAATTAGTTGTTTACTGAGTCAATTTTTCTGTTTCATTTGTTTGTTTATCATGCTGATAGTTTTCCATCTTCAGTGGTAATTTTCGTCTTTTTTTTGGCTTGTATATGTTCCTTTAAGAGTGTTCCTATTTGGCTTCTTTATGGTATTAAGTTTGTATGTTTGACAAGTGTTGACACATCAGGTTTTGGACTATTCCTTACCATTTTGTCTGCTGTTAAAAGAGGATAAATTTAATGTTTGGTGTGGCTATGGTCTTTGTGTTGACTTGACTTAATTCAATGGATGATTCGTCCAATTCATGCTATGGATCCTTTCTGCAAATTTAAGTTCTCTTGAATATGTTCATGTGATTTGGACTCCTATTTCAATGATATTTAGCTTGTGGAAATGATTAGTGGCCTTAATGTCAATGATTTCATTTGTTCTTGTTACAAAATGTATTGATTTGAACAAAGTAATTTAAGCATTCAATATTATCGTATTTTATCTTCTGAAACTTTTTCTTTGTCCTTTATCTGTTTAGATAGGAAGATTTTCCCTCTTTGCTAAATGGCAATGACATTAATGCTTTTGCATGGGCTGTTTTGCCAGAATTAATATCAACAATTTGTGCATATTCAAATATTTGACTTTTTCATATATTTTCAGGTGTGAGGAAGTCTATTGGGGGCAGCTGGCTGTCTGTAAGTCAAGGGATTTCTGAAGATACATCTGATCTTGTATCAGGTTTTGCAACAATTGGGGATGGGTTGAGTGAATCTGTTGATTATCCAAATGAATATTGGGACTCTGATGAATATGATGATGATGAAGATGTTGGGTACATGAGACAACCCATTGAGGATGAGGCCTGGTTTTTGGCACATGAAATTGATTACCCCAGTGATAATGAAAAGGGGACGGGGCATGGAAGTGTTCCAGATCCTCAAGAAAGAAGTCCAGCCAAAGATGAAGAGGATGATCAATCTTTTGCTGAGGAGGATTCTTATTTCTCTGGTGAGCAATATATTCTACCAAAAAATGTTGAGCCGGTCACTTCAGATGATCCGATTGGTCTAACGATTACCGAAATGTATGGAAGAACCAATGGTAACGATATAATGACTCAATATGATACACAACTGATGGACGTTGAAGAACTGAATCTGATGCATATAGAACCTGTCAGGCAGGGCTTTGTTACTCACCAAAATGATCTCATCATGCTGGGAGATGGGCGGGTTCTGAATCATGGTGCGAGGCCACGAATTGAGGACATGGAAGATGATCAGCATGGTTCAGTTAGATCAATTGGAGTGGGGATCAACAGTGATGCTGCTGATATTGGTAGTGAAGTGCATGGAAGTTTGATTGGTGGTAGTAGTGAGGGGGATTTAGAATATTTTCGTGATCATGATACTATGCACAGTGGCACCAAACACACTCATCAGGATTTGGACAAGAGTTTTTGTAACAAATCAGTTAAAAGTAACAAGAAAACTGACAAGAATGAATCAAATAAATATGTCATAGACAGTAATAAAGATGCATGCTCGCAGATAAAAACACATACTGATGGGAACTTTTCATTTCCCCAATCTCTTAGAGATGGCCAGATGATTCAGGCTGGCTCCAGTAAGTCTCCATGGACGAGTAATGGTAATGTAGATGAAACAGATGACTGTCTTAATGCCTTTGCGGGCTCTGATGACATGCTTTCATCTTGGAGGCGGAAGAGTAGTGATTCTTCACCTGTTAAGAGTTCTAGGGATGATAATAATGCTCTCGTGGTAAGATCCAGAAACTCTTCTCCAACTACAGTCTCAAATTACGGGTATACTGATGGAGAGCATGTCAAGCTAGAAAAGGATGAAAAGGTAAGTGTTGTAAGGGAAGACGATATAGGTGCATCACTAGAGGATGAAGAGGCAGCTGCTGTGCAAGAGCAGGTAAGACAAATAAAGGCTCAAGAGGAAGAATTTGAAACCTTCAATCTAAAGATCGTGCACAGGAAAAACAGGCATGTTTTAAATATATCATTCTTACTATTTTTGTTAACTCACAAAGTAGTTGAGGAAATTAGCACTATAGATTCTTTTATGATATACATTATAGAAGTTTAAAAGTATTGAAGTATGCTATTAGCTTTGTGAATCGTTCCATTTTATTTTTTAACTTGACAACTATTCATTCTATCTCTCATCACTGGTGAGTTCCTATTATATTAATTGATTTTTTTTGTCACATTACAGACATCTTTGTGAAATTTTAGACACATGGACATTCGTAATAGTAAATGCAAACAACATTTTGTGAACATTTGGTTCTGTTAACAATGGAAAATAAACATTACCATGACAACAAATCTACTATTTCCTTTTTGAAATCTCCACCACTTTGTTAAAATTTGGAACAGGATATATTTTATGATTTGTGTGAAAAAAAATGCATTATTTGTCATTTTATTTGTCGTGCACATCTCTTTGTTCCTTCATGAGTAGTCATGCAATTAACTCAGTCAAAATGTCTGTGTATAATAATGCTGTCTTCTTAGTTGGCTATGCTTGATCATTTAATTGCATGCTCTAGACTTATTGATAATTGTTGCAAATACCTGAAGTTGTTTTAATCCTGTTATGCATACAATACAACATACATGCCTTTGTCTTGATAATTCTATCAAGCATTTTGTTTAGATGGTAAGATTCTTTCCCCCTTCCCATGGAAAGTTATGTGCTGATGTATACAGAGCTTTATAAGTGATAATTTTTGTGGTATGAGGCCACAATGAGATTGTCATTTTGGATACTATTAATATGTTTCAAAGTCAGCATTCTTCTTGTCATTGTTCCATGTTCATTTTGACCTTTTGAAATGCTATCTGAACCCAATTATTATTGCTCAGAACTGGCTTCGAGGAGGACAAGAATTTCCATGTTGTTTTAAATTCCGTATTAGCTGGGCGCTATCATGTCACTGAGTATCTTGGATCTGCTGCATTTAGTAAAGCTATACAAGCTCATGACCTGCACACAGGCATGGATGTTTGTGTTAAGATTATAAAGAACAACAAAGACTTCTTTGACCAAAGCCTTGACGAGATCAAGCTTCTTAAGTATGTCAATAAGCATGATCCTTCAGACAAGTTCCACCTTCTAAGATTGTATGATTATTTCTATTATAGAGTAAGTGATTTTGGATGTGCTATTCTTTTACTTATTATCATCAAATTTTTCTTTCAATCAATAGTTGATTTATGCATATTTGCATATTTCTGGGTACTTTCTACTACTATAAAGAGTATACATCACCCATGAATAGGTTTAGTTTATAGTGGATTCTAATGGTATTTATTTGCCACTTTCTGCATATTTTTGAGCACTATGTAGCGATAACACATTTATTGATTTGTCATTTTTAACTAAAGCCTCCGAACTTAATGTTTGTAGCTTTGCTAAGTTGCATTGCTTTCCAGGATATGATGTTTAGTATAACTATCTGCTCTGTCTTCAAATTTTAATAATTTAAATCATTATGAGGGCCTAACCTTTTAATCTATAGTCAAAGTGATGTCGAGAAGTATCTTTCATCATCTGACTTTACTATCCCTTGGAATGCAGGAACATTTGTTAATAGTATGTGAGTTGCTCAAAGCCAACCTATACGAGTTTCACAAATTTAATCGAGAATCAGGGGGGGAAGTTTATTTCACGATGCCAAGGTTGCAGGTTTGTGGTGTGCTGTTTGTAATATGATCTATGGTTTTCATCCTTTCTGCTAGTATAATACTGTCATCATAAACACATTTCAACTTATGTGTGCAGTCAATCACCATTCAGTGTTTGGAGGCACTTCAGTTTTTGCATAGTCTTGGACTAATACATTGTGACTTGAAGCCAGAGAATATTTTGGTTAAAAGCTATAGCAGATGTGAAGTGAAGGTTATTGATCTCGGGAGTAGTTGTTTTGAGACAGATCACCTTTGCTCGTATGTTCAGTCCAGGTCTTATCGTGCTCCTGAGGTTATTTTGGGGCTTCCATATGACAAGAAGATTGATATCTGGTCACTTGGATGCATCTTGGCAGAACTTTGTACTGGCAACGTAAGATCAATATATGGATAATGTTACTCATTTCAAAATGCTATGAAGTTTTTCATACTTAATTAAAGTGTTCCAAATGTCCTGTGAGAAGTGCATAAAAAAGGTATAAAATGTTTTGTACTAGATTTTGACGAAGTTGAGTTTGCCCTGCAATCAACCACATTATGGTGTTTGGTTCAGCTCTTGGAGTAATAATTGATTTATTAGTTTCTTAGGAGAGCTTTTGAAAAGAAAAAGTGGTTATTTTCCCCAAAACATTATATCCCACATGTGCTCAATGCAAATAACTATACGTCTAAATCTCCCTAATGATGGGACCTTTGGAACCTGATATAAACTTTATCTCTTCTGTTGAAGTGCATTTTCTTTGCTAAATACAAATACATGCATACTACTCTCTTTCCTCACTCAACCATGTGTGATATAGGTCCTCTTCCAAAATGATTCCCCTGCAACACTACTTGCTCGGGTGATCGGGATCATTGGCCCAGTTGATCAAAGTTTACTTGCCAAAGGACGGGATACATATAAATACTTCACAAAAAATCACATGCTTTATGAACGGAATCAGGTGAGAATTTTATTTCTAATTTTCTTAGTATTTGAAACAAACTTGTGGTAAGTAATCTGAAGTCTTGATGCTTAAGGAAATGTACCTTCTCTTATGCTTGTCTTTGAAACTAGAGAGAGGTTCCTATGTTTCTACCAAAGTATTTTCTATCATCTGAAACTTTGGCTTTTAACTAAACCAAATGATATCGTGTGATCCACACCTTGGTGATCTCACCTAGTATAATACTTCTACCATACTATTTATCCTCTTCCTTTTGCATTCTACTTTCTTCAAATAACTTGACAGTACTATTTGTTTATGATACACAGGAAAGCAACAGGTTAGAATACCTGATTCCAAAAAAGACATCATTGAGGCATAGATTACCGATGGGAGACCAAGGCTTCATCGACTTTGTTGCTCATTTGCTCGAGGTTAACCCAAAGAAGCGACCGTCTGCGTCTGAGGCCCTGAAGCACCCATGGTTATCATACCCTTATGAACCAATATCATCTTAAAGAATTTGCAGGTTTTTCTGTCTTCTCGGTGATAATGTCCAATTACCCTAAGCCGGGTAAGTTAAGTTGCTGAAAGGGAAAGGCACCACCATATTCATGCTTGCCGCTTTTCATTATCTATTTTAGAGATGATATGGAAAGAGTTGTGCACTCTCACATTCCTGCATGATTGATGATGCATTGAAAGGTGTTTGATTTTGTGGCCAATACTTGTCTTTCCCATCAATGATGTAATTTAGCATGTAAGATGTAATGTTATTATGCTGTTGATTTCTTTTCCTTGTTTGGTCTTGTTGAAAAGGGAATCCTTGAAATATTGATTGTACATGACGTGGGACAATTCATTTAGTCATTAGTAGTATTTTTAGCATATTTGGTTTCACTTTGCGGATGCGATTTTTTAACGTTGATCAGAAGCTAGTTGGTTCTTATAGCTTCTACACGTGAGTTTCCAAACACGCAGTTTTTGACATAGCACTTATTAGTTTTGATTCCACAGTTGAAGCACCAGTTAAAAGAAAAGCTGGTGGCAATGTGAGACTCGAGACTCACTTGAACACTTGCTTTTGTGGCAATTGAGATGCAAATTTTCCTTTACCTTCTTGTGTTGGAAGCAACTAAAGTGTATCTTGATGGTGTTGTGAAGCTTCATTTGGTTTAATGGTAGCAAATGGGTTCAACAAAGTGTGATCTGTGAATCTCTTCTTCAGGAATGAATGTGGTGGTTAAGCATTTTTGGTGCCTTTGGGAACACAACTTCTGAATGGGAACACAACTTCTGAAGTTGCTGTTCCTTTGTTTTTGTTCCATCATTCATTCTTTTCACCGACCTACGTGTTTTTGTTTAACGTTATTTTCTTTGTAAATATTCACTTTGCTGTATAATGTTTGTTTTCTCTTGAAAAGTAACCCTTGTTCATAATATACAAAAATAAAATAAAATGAAAGAAACAATTTCAAAATTATGTGTATTTATCATTCGTCATGAATCCTAATATGTGGTGGAAACTTACCTTTTGATCCAAAACTAAAATTTCACTTTTTTTTTAATGTTTCTACAACTCATAATGACGTTAAACATGGCTATCATGTTTCATTAATCTAATTTAGAACCTCCTTTATTAATATTGAAATTAACAAGTCATTACTTCAATATCGAAAGCGAATAAAAAAACATGGAATAATAGGAGCAAGACATTAAAAAAAATGATCAGTCCCTATTTATATGGAATATGTTATATATCTTTTGAAAGCCATATAATTTTCATCCTTACATACTTATTTAAATAAATAATTGACATTAGTTTTAAATTAACATATAGATTTTTAGAATGACTTCTAAATTAAACAACCCAAAAAAAGCAAAATAGGAAAAAAAAATTGTGAGGATTAGGAAGAAAGTTGTGGAAGTGCAAGAAGAATCTCTCTTAAGAGAAAATTCTCCAACTCAATGTCTCTCCATGATAGTTTCTTTGTGCACTTCTATATATTTTCCTTGCACCTATATAAAAGTACTTCTCATTTTGCACTTTTTGGACAATGTATTTTAAATTGTACGGTTCAAAAGTTATTTTTGACTCTTGAATTGACTTCCTGCATAATCTAAAAGTTATTTAATTTATTTTTAATTTTTAAATTCTACGATTCAAAAACTAAAATTAATTTCTAAATTATATAATCTGAAAGTAAAAATGACTTCTAAGATAGGAAAAGTTAAAGAAAAACAACTTATATATTACTTAGTTAGGTTATTATTTAGCTTTCAAATTGCAATATCCGAAAGTCATTTTTTTAAAAATTTTATAAACCAAATTTTTTTTTAATTCAGATTACACAAACAATAAATCAGAATTTTATTTATATGTGAGTGTATAGAGGTGCAAGACGAAGTTATTATTTCAATAGTGGCAAGTGTAATTAAGAAAATATAGAGGTGCAGTAAAACAATTTCTGATATTCAATTCAAAATTGAGTCCGACCCATTAACCCATTTCCAGTCCAACACTCCTGCTAGTATACACTGCTTTACTTTCTATCACGTTTCGGACAGTATAATTTCTTCACATATATCCGCCGTTAAAAAATTCAAAATGGAGCAAAACCCGCCGTCGCCGGCGGCGGCGGCGCCGTCCTCCGACGAACAAAAGCCTTCTTTATTCCCTCTGTTCCCAGCCTCCTCGTCTCTCCAAACCACCACCACTTCTTCGAATCCTCAATGGCTCTGCAACTCTAGCTTCACCACCGACATCTCCGTAATAAACGACGCCGTTGCCTCACAACTCCACCGCGAAGCGACGCTATCGCCGCCACAAAATGATGAGGACGACGAAAATCGCGCTGAGGCGCATCCTCTCCCTTCTCGGTACGAGATTCTCGAATCTTCTGAGTCCGACGGTGGCGGAAGGGATAGAGAGAGGAAGAAAAAGAAGAAGAAAAAGAAGCGGAGGCGTGGTTCATCTGCGGAGAGAGGCGGGTTCGACGGTTTCGGTTCGCGGAAGTCGCGTGTTCGAGTTTGGGCGGATTCAGAGAGCAACGTTACCAAAGATTATTACTTTGATTCTCAGGGAGATCGCGATAATCTGGCGTTTGGATGCATCTATAGGTATTTTAGATGGAATATTTTGAAATGGGATTGAATTTAATGATTTAGTTGTTGTTGGACACTAATGGCTTCTCGGTTATTGCTTGGCCTGTATTTATTTATATGCATTTGTGAAGATTTGATGTTTCGTTATATTTAGCGAGTTTTTGCAGTGCCTCATTTGGGACTAAAGAGGAAGTTTGGGTAGAATTTGAGTTATTGTGGCCTAAAAATTAAAGAAAATTACTTGTTGAAGTAGAGGAAGAAACGGGGTAGGCAATTAATGTCGTTGTTGTTCTTAGACTTATAAAATTTAGGGATTTAAGTGATGTGGCAGAAAAAAGGGAGTTTAGTTCTTTTTAAACTTTGACATCTTGATCACGGGTTCTCCCTGCTTCATTGGCTTTACAAACTGATTGTGGGTTCATGGTTATTATTTTTTGTTTCATTAGCGATGAATGACAATTCTTTGTAAATACTGTGCAGAATGGATGTTGCCCGATACAAACCTTACAATCCCTTGAAACTGTCTGGGTTACACACTCGAGGTTTGTATTGGTGGAATAGGAGCGGTTCACTGTTGGATAGAGATGGTGATGTTGATGCACTAGATGCTAAATTGAAGTCTGCTGGTCGTTACTGGTCTGGAAAGTATATGGCTTTGGAGAGACATAAGAGCTTTAAGCGTATTCATCTTGTTGCTTCAAAATTGTCTCCTGTCACTATGCAAGATGAGTTTATACCTTTATCTGAATCAGATGCTGGGTCATCTCATGGAGCTGTTGACAGTGATTCTGTCTCAAAAACTTTGGCACCTCTTGAAGAATCTTGGGAAGATGAAATGTTAAACAAAACTAGGGAGTTCAACAAACTAACAAGGGAGCACCCCCATGATGAAAAAGTTTGGTTAGCTTTTGCGGAGTTCCAAGATAAGGTTGCAGGGATGCAACGGCAGAAAGCTGCTCGATTGCAAACTCTTGAGAAGAAGATTAGCATTTTGGAGAAGGCAGTCGAGCTTAATCCAGACAATGAAGAGATATTGCTTTGCCTTTTGAAATCTTATCAGATGAGAGACAGCTCGGATGTGCTAATTGCAAGATGGGAAAAGATACTTTTGCAACACTATGGTAGTTGTAAGTTATGGAGAGAATTCTTGCTCACAGTTCAGAGAAATTTCTCCAGATTCAAGGTTTCAGAGGTCAGGAAGATGTACGTTCATGCAATTGAAGCTCTATCTGCTTCATGCAGCAAGCACTCTAGGCAGGTTCTCAACATTTATGCTTTATCCTCTTTTTTTGGTTTGTCCACAGAAGTGAATCTTTTCTGTTTATATAATGTATTTTCTTGTTTGCACATGTGATGTTATTTTCTGTTTAGTGAATAATCTGATTCCGTATTTAGTTGCACTGCGAGAGAGAAAACTGAAGGAGGGATCCTGTTCACAAAGCTGCTACTTTTCTTTGACTTTTTACTTCCCTCTTAAAGTGGTTGGAATTTGAAGGCAAGGGAATTAATGGTTTGATAATAAAACTTATGTACAATCATTTTATGTGCTGTCTGTACAAAAAAAAGTTGAAAAATCCTTCCATTTTTTATTTCATTTTGAATGTGTATAAAATCATAGGTCACGTAGTTAATATGTTAGAACCGAACAACTAGACATAACTTGCGTGACTGTTTTCACTTTTCAATTTAACTTCTTGTGAGCTCCTGAGATTGTTCTAAAAGGAAGTAGAATTTGTTTTCAGCAGGTCCTTCAAGGTGCTGATTCTTCTTCATCAGATCCTGCAATTGTTCAATTAGAACTTGGTCTTGTGGATATATTTCTTAGTCTTTGCAGATTTGAGTGGCAGGCTGGTTATAGAGAATTGGCCACTGCTTTATTTCAGGCTGAAATAGAGTTTAGTTTGTTTTGTCCTCCTTTGCTGCTCACTGAACAGGGTAAACACAGACTGTTTGAGCATTTTTGGAACAGTGGTGGTGCTAGAGTTGGGGAAGAAGGGGCTCTTGGTTGGTCCACGTGGTTGGAGAAAGAGGAGGAAACTAGGCAAAAAGTTATAAACGAGGAACTCTCACGTGAAAGCGATGGGGGTGGTTGGACTGGTTGGTCAGAACCTAGGTCCAAGGATAACGAGGATGTTACTATGGTTGAAAATGAAGACAACAATGATGTGGTTATGGAGGATACTCAAGATGAAGAGGAATATAATGAAGTTGAGACAGAAGTTGATACTGAGAATTTTCTGAAGATGCTGGGTATTGATATCAATGATGGGGATGGTGGTGAAGTTAATGACGCTGCCACTTGGATCAAATGGTCAAAAGAAGAGTCTTCTAGAGATTGTGATCAGTGGATGCCTGTTCGTAGGAAATCAGGTAGGACCATCTGTTGTTGCATTAACTAATATTCTTCTCTCTAACTGTACTTTTTGTGTGTCTACGGCTTTTCTTGGATTTTGCTTTATGGCTTTGGAAGACAATTTAATTTCATTGCAAACAAGCTATTTATACAAGTGTGCTACTTAACCATGAACAGATACAACCTCTAGTGAGGCGCAGAAAACAGATGAGGATGACCAACTTTTGAGAGTTGTATTGTATGAAGATGTGAATGAATACCTATTCTCCCTACGAACAACAGAGGCTCAACTATCTTTGTTGTCCCAATTCATTGACTTCTATGGTGGGAAGATGCCTCAATTGTGAGTTTTCTAATGTAGATACCTTTTGTGCACCCTAGTTGATGGTAGGAATCAGTTTTTAAAAGTTAGGATGGATTAGTATGTGTTCTAGTATACTAATTGGCTTGGAGTCCATGTGCCATGCGGACAAAGGTTCAAAATTAGTTGGTTAACACAAATGTGTGTTGCTAGAGTCACAAATGCTTTTAGTTCTTCAATCCTTCCAATGTGATTTATGGCTTATACTTATTTGTGTTATTTGAATTGATGACATTGCTTTTGTATCTTCTTTCTTTTGTAGGTTTTCCTCCAACAGCCCAACAATTGCATACAATATCCGTAGTTTGGAGAATCTGCCAGATTCTGTGTTAGAGAAGTTGAAACGCATCCATGAAGTTTTGACTAAAACACAGAACACTCCAACTGGTTTTAGTTTTGAATTCCTATCAGACAGTTTCTCAAGGAATGCTGATATCATGAAATTTATACGGAATGCTGTTTTACTTTGTTTAACTGTTTTTCCACGTAATTACATGTTGGAAGAAGCTGTTCTTATTTCTGAAGAGCTATATGTTACAAAGATGAATTCTTCTAACAGTATGGTTACGCCGTGTCGATCTTTAGCAAAATCTCTTCTAAAAAGTGATCGCCAGGTATTGATTTTCTTTGCTCTCTCTTGCTCCTTATCTATAAGATAAATAAATGCGCTTTTAGCAACTATAACTATTGAAATGTTGTGATATAACCAAATTGATATTTTCATTTATTATATCACAATATTTCTCAAAATTTTCTTCGCAAGTGCTTTACTGACATTTCTGAAATTTTAATTGAAAATAATATACGATTTCTTTTCTGTTCCGATGGTTTAAATTGCCGAGAAGGTCTCATGGAGGGAAAAGAGAGGGCCAAATGGAATAAGTGTAGTTTGTCGTGATGATTTTACTTTATATAATATTTTAGAGTAGTTTTGGGATATAAATCCTTATAGGATAAAAGATAAGCATATTCTTATTGGAGACCCGTAATAAGTATTTATGGAGAGAATATAATGATATTGTACAGGTTTTAATGTTTAGAAGAGAAATAGGTGCCTATATAGACAACTTTTTGTGCATGAGCACAAAATACAAGTGAGGTATCTAGTGACTAGAACTAAATGGTAGCTTGCTGCTATGCTATCATTTATGAGGAAATGACGGAAGAACTATTTTTGTCGGATTAAGATTTACATATGATGCTATTAATCTTATTCTTTGTCATGATATGTTTGCTTCTCAGATTATTTTATTCTTTTTATTTGGTCACTGTAGGATGTATTGCTATGTGGTGTATATGCACGAAGAGAGGCTACTTATGGTAACATTGATCACGCAAGGAAAGTGTTTGACATGGCATTGTTGTCTGTTGAGGCACTTCCTGGGGTATGTATATATTTACTGCTTCAATGTCACTTTTTA
>Ga0209389_1001983_pt1 | contig 15161 bp, 18 predicted proteins | sample CowpearedBW_FD_187526 | JGI IMG/M metagenome (GOLD analysis project Ga0209389, IMG submission 187526) | Root nodule microbial communities of legume samples collected from California, USA - Cow pea red BW (SPAdes) (version 2) | ecosystem: Host-associated > Plants > Roots > Nodule | place: USA...
TGTAACATGAAATAGCATTTTTTTTATAGTAATTTTCTATTTTATTTTATTTTTTTATATTTTAAAATGACTTAAAAATGTCATTTCATGTTATAAAAAAATTCGTAAAGATTTAATTTTCAAAATATCTTTACCGAAACTTTCCAGCTAGGCAGTGGGGGCGGGATCTACCTTTCGAAGGAAAACCAAAGCAATCAAGCTCAAAAGTGTCGTCACTCCTGAAGCCGCACCGGCCACCGTGGGACTCGCACCTCCCGCACGCCGGCGATTCCCACGTGAGACGCAGATCCTCGCCGAGTTCCGACGATGTGACTTGATCGTAAAACGGTGACTGCACAGGCACCTTCACCGTGGCCACTAAATCACAGACGGAAGACAAGTGGCTAACCACAGTCGTAGAAGGCGTGGCGAAAACGGCGTACTTGGGAGGATCGCTGAGGCAACCTATGGGACGGTATCGACGAACGAGGTTCGGCAAATTGACGGAGCAGTTGAAGAAGGTGAACTGCTGGTGGTAAACGGCGCGGAAGGGAGAGGCGGAGAGATTGAGAGAGAGGAGGCGTTTGGGGAGGCAGTTGCCGGGATCGTTGACCCACAGTTGCTGAGCGGCGTAGTTTATCGTTTGGATTTTGAGTGGGTCCCAATTTGGTAGGTTGAGGAGTGTTTGGGGGTTCTGGTTGCAGGAGACTATGAAGCCTGGGTATCCGCATGCTTCTGCGTGTTTTCCTTCTATGCGGAAGGGGAATCGGATCACTGGCTCACCACTCTGGCAAACGCTGTCTGAACATGTTTCTATGTTTGCCAGTACTAGTGGAGGGTTCAAGAGGATGAAGAGCGTGAGTATGGGATTGGGGATTTTCATGTTTGGGAAAGTGCTTAGTGTTGACTTCAGGTTTCGATGAAATATCTCAGATGATATTTATATTTTTATATATATTTAATATTATATATTATATACCAATAAAACCTGTCCTACTTTGCTTCTATTGGGTACCCAAACAATCAGTGCAGATAACGTACTGGGGATGGGTTTTACTGTGTGTCATCACGCTTGTCAATTGAATTATTGATTGCTTGAAGAAGCATAAACATAGAAGAGAAGCAATTGAAAGCACCACGTGGGACCTAAGCTACATTGTCGTTATGGTCTCGGGTGTTCTCCATTTTATAAATCTTTAGGGATTTCTGGATAGGCTTTTCAGTTTAATTAATGTTCATCTTTCATAATTTTAACAACTCATTTTTCAATTTTATATTTTAGTTTATTTTATCAGTTTATTCCACTTTCAGGGTTTTAGCAATGGCAATTTCCAAACGAATTGGTTCAATTTAATTAGTTTTGATATTTTTTATCATTATGAAATCTTTAAAGAAATCTTCTTGTCTCTTATTAGTTTGAGAATTTTTATCCGCGAATAACATTGCAATCAGCATTAGATGAGAAGCAGACCTCGCATATTCAAGAACTCTACGCATTCAAAGCAATTAAAATTGGAAACAATAACGGGAATCATTAATTAACAAACTGTACATTTCATTCTACACGATGCAACATTTAACTAAGAACTCATTTTTCCGGAAGGTAGCCTCTGCTATGCATAAAAGAGACACTTCTAATTTTGTAGGCACTAACTTAAATCGCTTCTTTATTTATTAGATGAGACAGCAGCTAAATAAAAATATGGGGCAGAACCGAACCGAACCTCGGAGCCATCTTGTATTATTCAATTAGAAATGTGAGAAACTAAAAACAAGAGAAGGTTATCACTGTGTATTTGCCACAGCAATGGTGCCCTTCTTGGTTAGGTCCTGCTTGTGCTTCGTAAGTTCGTCTGGATTCCCAGCTATATTGTGGTCATTTGTTAGGTATCTGTCAACTTGTGCTGCAGCTTGTCGCCCCTCTGAAATTGCCCATACTACCAGGGACTGACCACGTCGACAATCTCCAGCTGCAAACACCCCTCTAACACTCGTTGAGAACCGACCGTACTCTGCCTTGAAGTTTGACCGGTTGTCTCGCTCCATATCCAACTTCTCTGCGATTGTCTGCCATACCCAGAGCACAAAAATCCGTGATTACCAACTTTATAATGCACATTACTTGTAAGAGGGCATGTAACATTCCAGGTTAAAATCACAATATATCAAATATGTTTAGAAACTCTAATAAAATGAAATGATGAAATTAATGATATATATTCGCCTTTTAAAACCAAATTTTTTCAGTTTTTTTATAATATCAAGTCTATCTTTTCGGTGAGGTATTATGACGAGATGAAGCTATTATGAATACTCACAGGTTCAGGGCCAAGGAACCCCATGGCCAGCAAAACTAGGTCAGCCTCAATAATCTCCTCAGTGCCCTCAATTTCCTTAAATTGAAACCTCCCAGTGGCATCCTTCTCCCAGCGAACATGTACAATTTCAAGTCCCTTCACTACTCCATTTTCATCTCCCACAAACCGCTTAGTCAATACCTCATAAGATCTTGGATCTTTGCCAAATTTTGCTGCACCTTCTTGGTGTCCATAGTCTACTCGGTATATACGAGGCCACTGTATTCCAGAAACACTTGTTAAAAAAAGTCATGTGCACATTTAAAGGAGTCCTTTAACTTTAAAAGGCTAATTTTAGTTAATGGTCCGAGTAATGTCAAGGGATACGTCGAATTTAAATATTGACAAAATGGGCTGCAAGAATAAACAAAACTTGAATTTCACATGGATCTAACCTGTGGCCAAGGGTTGCCTGGGGCCCTAGTTTGTGGTGGCTGAGGGAGAAGTTCCAGATTTACAATGCTACTACACCCATGCCGAATTGATGTCCCTATGCAATCCGTGCCCGTGTCACCCCCACCAATGACCACAACTTTCTTTCCCTTGGCAGAAATGAAGTTTCCATCCTGGAGATTGCTATCAAGCAAGCTTTTCGTGTTTGCATGCAGAAACTCCATAGCAAAATGAATACCGGACAACTCCCGCCCGGGTACTGGGAGATCCCTGCATTGAACGTAAAACTCCCATCTCTTAACAACAACGACTTTTTTTTTTTTTTAATATACATCCATTCCAAGCAAAATTGAACTCAAACTACAAACAATGATAATATGGACTCCTGCGTTCTGTCTCACCTTGGTTTTGTGGCTCCTACAGCCAAGACAATAGCATCATTTTCCTCTTGAAGCCTGTCAAGAGAGTATGAAGGATCATGCCCGACACTAGCATTCACGACAAAGTTAATCCCCTCCTCTGCCATAAGGTTAACCCGCCGTTGAACTATATTCTCTTTGTCAGCTTTCATGTTGGGAACCCCGTACATCATAAGCCCTCCAATCCTATCAGCTCTTTCATAAATTGTTACTATATGGCCCATTTTATTCAGTTGATCAGCAGCTGCCAGGCCAGATGGTCCGCTTCCAACAATGGCCACTCTTTTCCTGTATGAATTAAGATATTTACTAATGGAACTATTACCTTGGCGATAATTGCAATAAACCTTTAATAATAATAACTACAACAAAGCCAAACATTTTAATAACTGAAAGTTACAACGCACCATGTAGGGGGATTGTACATTTAGACCTATCTGATTGAAATGAAACATCAGAAATAACGGAAATAAAACTGAGGAGATGTCAATTAGGACGAAAAAGTGTATACCCAGTTCTATTCGCTGGAGGTCGTGGCACCATCCAACCCTCCTCGAAAGCTTTGTCTATAATGGCACATTCTATGCTTTTAATGGATACTGGATTCTCAATAATGCCAAGGACACAAGAACCTTCACAAGGTGCTGGGCATACCCTACCAGTAAACTCTGGAAAGTTATTTGTCTCAAGAAGCCTCTCCAATGCTTCGCGCCACCTGTTTTGGTATACTAACTCATTAAATTCTGGTATTTTATTTCCAAGAGGACACCCAGAGTTTTCCTGCAAGTTTATTTGAGTATCTTCAGTTTAAATGATGAAAGTTTAAATTGGAAGTCACAAAAGAAAGAAGTTCATGGAAGTGGCAATGCACACCTGATGACAGAAAGGAGTACCACAGTCCATGCAACGGGCAGATTGGGTATTCAAAAGTGGACCAGGTTGTGTTTCCTTCATCACTTCCTTCCAATCATTCAATCGAACATTGGGATCCCTGTACTGAACACCTTCCCTCTCATAAGCAACAAAACCTCTATGTTTGACAGCATCAATTACTTGACTAGGTCTCTTGGAAGATTCAGCCTGTTTAATCGTCAGGACATATTAGAAGACATCAGCCAACTAAAAATATAAATGAGTATTCAAGTATCAAACAGTTTTAAATTATATGAAATTTTGTAGAAATGATTTATTCCATATGATAAATTTTCTTCGCGAGGTGGACGAACAAAATTTAACAACCATATAAAGTTATTATAAAAGATTTAATTTTGTTAAAAATGTAAGTATATCAAGAATTACATTTGGTGTAAGTGGATACCATCTTAAGAAAAAATAAGAAGTTAATATTACCTCACTAGGCTTCCCATTCGATGATGCAGTAGCCAGTTTCTTGAGCTCTTTAAAAGCATCTTTCTCCGCCAATTTCATTTCACCTTGCTCCTCTCCATGTTTAGAAGCAGACTCTGCTGCATCTTCAGAGGCTTCCTTCAATTTCATACTTGCCAAAACTCGTTTATACTCCTTGGGGAAAACCTTGATAAATTTTGGAAGAAGACTACCAAAGTCAGCAAGCACTTCCTTGGCAAGCACACTATTTGTGTGGCGCTGATGTTGTTGGATCAACATTTTTAGAGTAGCGATATCATCTTCCTCCTCAATCTTATCCAGATCTACAAGCTCATGGTTGCACCGAGATAGAAATTCTCCATCCATATCAAGAACATAAGCAATCCCACCGCTCATACCTGCAGCAAAATTTCTGCCTGTGTTTCCAAGCACAACAACTATCCCACCAGTCATGTACTCACATCCATGATCACCAACACCTTCCACTACTGCCTTAACACCAGAATTACGCACACAAAATCTTTCAGCTGCCATACCATTGAAATATGCCTCACCAGATGTGGCCCCATACAGAGCCACGTTACCAATTACAATATTCTGCTTAGGGTCAAAGGTACTCACCTTTGAAGGATAAACTACAATCTTGCCACCAGACAACCCTTTACCAACATAGTCATTGCCATCACCTTCAAGTTCCAAAGTGATGCCAGGACAGAGGAATGCACCAAAGCTTTGGCCTGCACTGCCCTCAAATTTGATGTGAATAGTGTCTGTTGGAAGACCATTTAAGTGGTACCTTTTAGTAACCTCATGGCTTAGCATAGTTCCCACCGCACGGTTTACATTAAGGATTGGACTTTCAATGTATACTTGTAGACCCTTTTGCAAAGCAGCATCGGACAGAGCTATAAGCTTATTATCCAACGCCATGTCCAAACCATGATCTTGTTTTTGAACACAGTATTGAGCAGCTTCTGGTCGCAGTTCAGCTGCAGGTCTAAGCAATAAAGAGAGGTCAATGTTCTCTAGTTTCTCATTGCTTTTGATCACTTCTTGATCAACTTCGAGCATGTCTGAACGACCAATCATCTCGTTGACAGTACGAAACCCAAGCTGGGACATAATTTCTCGCATTTCCTCTGCTATCATGAAAAAAAAGTTAATGACGTGCTCGGGTTCTCCAGCAAACTTCTCTCTAAGTACTGGATCTTGCGTAGCAATGCCAACAGGGCAGGTATTCTTGTGACACTTGCGCATCATTATGCAGCCAAGAGTTATGAGTGGAGCTGTGCTGAAACCAAATTCTTCTGCACCAAGAAGACTGGCTATGGCCACATCTCTTCCTGTTTTAAGTTGCCCGTCAGTTTGGAGAACGGTGCGACCTCGAAGGTCATTAGCCACCAAAGTTTGATGGGTCTCAGCCAGGCCAAGTTCCCAAGGGAGACCAGCATTCTTTATGCCAGTCCATCTGGATGCTCCTGTACCTCCATCATGGCCAGAGATCAAGACATGATCAGCATGGCCTTTAACAACTCCACTGGCAACTACACCAACTCCAGCTTCAGATACCAACTTCACACTAATTCGAGCAGCAGGGTTCGCATTCTACATATAAACAAAAAGGGATTTGAGGATGAACACCCAAGACAACGAAATTCAACCAAAAGCATTTAATGTAAAAGGATCGAAGCCAGATATGAACCTTTAGATCATGAATTAATTGGGCAAGATCTTCAATGGAGTAAATATCATGATGAGGAGGTGGACTGATAAGTCCTACACCGGGAGTTGAATTCCTTGTGACAGCAATGTCTCCTATAACCTTGTGGCCAGGAAGTTCACCACCTTCACCTGGTTTTGCTCCCTGAGGAAAACATAAGTTAAAATTGTACAATTCTAGTATTCTACATTCAATAACAAAATTCAAATTTCCCGAAGGTCAAGTGAAGTAATCAAATATACGCAGGACAACACTCAGATATTAGAGACCACCTGATGATTTTCTTTATAGTATCAGGAAAATAAAAAGAACATGAAATCCAAATGTGATATTTTTGACAGTTACCTGGGCCATCTTTATCTGCAATTCATCCGCATTTGTAAGATAGTAACTTGTAACTCCAAATCTCCCACTAGCAACCTGCTTAATAGCACTCCTTTTGGGGTTCTTTGAGCCATCAGAAAGAGGCTCCATACGAGATGGCTGCTCACCTCCCTCACCTTTGGAAAAAGTTAACAAATAATCATTTCATAAGAATAAGATCATTTAGGGGATTGATCTAGAAAAAATAAACCACGAGAAAACAGATGTTTTTCACGTACAAATTGTCCCAAAAAGCATTTCGATAAACACACACACCCTCGAAAAAAACTTGACAGTTTTTTCCTGTAACAACATAAAGCCATATTTTCTTTAAAAGCAAACCTGTGTTGGATTTTCCTCCCATCTTATTCATAGCAGTTGCCAATGCCGTGTGTGCCTCCAGTGATATTGATCCATAACTCATAGCCCCAGTGCAAAACCGCTTAACAATCTCACTGGCAGGTTCTACTTCGTCAAGGGGAACTTTTACTGCTGCCTCTTTAAATTTCAGAAGTCCCCGCAAATTGCAAGCTTTATTTAATTCGTGAATAAGCTTAGAGTACTGTTTATAGGCATCTATGCTGTTAGTTCTCGCAGCCTCTTGAAGCTTTGAAATGGCAAGTGGATCATTCAGATGAATTTCGCCGCCTTTTCTCCAGTGATAATCCCCAGGGTTTGGCAATGCAGTTGCTTCAGCACTTCCTGGAGAGAAAACTCGAGAAGGAAAGGCTAACTCGTGCAATTGAAGAGCATCACGAGCAAGCATCTCAAATGTTGCGCCCTCGACTCGACTTGGGGTTCCAGCAAAGCACCTGTCAATCACTTCTGATGAAAGACCCAGAGCTTCAAAAATCTGAGCACCTTTGTAAGAGGCCAAAGTAGATATTCCCATCTTCGCAAGCACTTTCATCATTCCATAGTTGCTTGCTTTGAAGTACTTTTTAACCAGCTCATCTTTTGAGTAGAATTCCCCACTTGATTTTGGTGGGATCTTTCCATCAACCTGTAATCGCCAAATTGCCTCCACAGCCAAATATGGGCATATAGCATCAGCACCGAAGCCAACAAGTGTACAGAAATGGTGCACTTCTCGTGGCTCGGCAGATTCTATTATTAATGCAACTCTAGTACGCTCAAGTGTTTTCACTAGATGTTGATGAACAGCACCAACAGCCAGTAGGGAGCTCACGGCAACACGATTCCTTGAGAAGTCTACAAGATGCAATATGAGATACAAATCGATCAGAAGGAAGCGCAGTGCATATAGTATATACACAATTCAAGTATAATATAATACCTCTATCAGACAGCACAAGGGTAGTGTAGCCATCACCAATTGCATCATGTGCTTCTGCACATATCCTGTCCAAGGCTTCCTCCAACCCTTTCTTACCACGACTCTTCGAGTATGTTATATCTATAACTTTGCTCTGCCATCCCCTATGATTCATTTTTTTAATGGCTTCCATTTCTTCAACGGATAAAAGGGGGCCTTTTAGGGAAAGACGGTGGCATTGTGCCTCGGTGATTTCTGTCAAGTCACCTTCTGGACCAACCATACATTCCATTGAAGTGACTATTTTCTCTCGAATAGGATCAATAGGTGGGTTTGTCACTTGGGCAAACATTTGCTTGAAATATTCAAAAGTGAGTTTTTCTCTATTCGACATTACTGCTAACGGAGTATCATTTCCCATTGACCCAAGGGCTTCCGTACCATCTTTTGCCATGGGAAGTAATAACATTTCCAAGGATTCAACAGTATATCTGTTTGAATAAAGCAGACTATATAAACATATCCTCTGAAAATACAACAGATAAAGTAAAGAATATATTCAGGGTGGATATTACATACCCAAAAGCTTTTAGTGGAGCCAATAAACCATGAACCCCCATATTTTCCATATCCACATCATCTCCGTATGCCTGTAACTCGTGGAAAATGTATCAGTGAGAATTCCCAACTACAAATTCAAGCAAAGTTCGCACGGATTTTTATTTATACTTACCGGCACAACTCCTGCTATTGTTGGCGGCTCTCTTTCAGATTGCTGAACAGAATCAACTATGTCTTTTAGTTCTACCTTCTGCTTTTTGAGCCATTCCCCATATGGCCTTGCTAATGAATACTGTTCTTTTAAGGCATCGTCATTTACAACAATATGCTTTTCAAAATCCACCAGAAGCATCATGCCCGGATTTAGTCTTCCTTTTCTACACACGTCTTCAAGAGGAATGTCTACAACCCCAACTTCACTAGCCATTACAACACGTCCGCTGTGGGTGACATAAAAGCGGCCTGGTCGAAGCCCATTCCTGTCCAAGGTTGCTCCAAGATAGTGGCCATCAGTAACTGCAATAATATAAGTCAATACCAAATTAAGAATCCATAAACAAAGGCGTGTTACAGAAAAGCAGATAATAATCAGTCCAGTAATTTTACATGCTATAAGAGCTGGCCCATCCCATGGCTCCATTAGAGCCGAGAAGTATTCATAAAATGCTTTACGCTGAGGATCCATGTTCTTGTCATTTTGCCATGCTTCAGGAATCATCATCATAACAGCTTCAGGAAGACTTTTTCCAGACTGAATCAAAAACTCAAGGACGCCATCAAAAGCTCCTGCAGAAGAAAAACAATATTAGTATATTATGAACATACATTTGGCAAACAAAAATAAATTCAGATAACCTGAATCAGATGAATTTGCATCCACAATAGGCAAAAGCTTCTTTAATTCATTCTCCGACAGACCAAGCTCCTTGCACTTCAGTAGGCCTTCACGTGCCTTCATCCTATAAAAAAATCATTTATTAGGTGACATAGTCCTTCACAGCAAATGCAACGAGTAGTATCCAACACAAAGCTGTTACTCCTAGTTCAAAATCAACTAGCATCAAACTTGAAAACTTGACTGGAACGTGGTAGCGATTGCATAAAAAAATTAAGAAAAATAATAGCGAATTAACTCTTCAATTCATCCATGTCAACAGCACCGGGATATTTCTTATACAACAATTTAAATTTGCAGTGCAGTATCATATTCATTCTTCTAGTTCTTAAACTACGGTATAACCATACTTATTCCAGACATACCAGTTTACATTCCCTCTAAGAGTGTTGATTTCCCCATTGTGCCCCAATACACGCATAGGTTGAGCACGATCCCAACTCGGAAAAGTATTCGTAGAGAATCGTGAATGTACCTGCACATCATGTATGCCAAGTTGTCAGTATTTATGGCTATAACTGTTGCAGAAAATCAACAACATAAACGAATATTTTTCCGAAGGACACCAATATAAATATGCTGAATTTCCAATAGAAATTCCAGAAATCCTATTCCATTTTTCACCAAAATGATTTTTCCCCTCCACCGATATGATGAAATTGTCTTCCAGGCCAAGTAAACAGAGAACATCAGCAGAAATTTCTGTAAACAGGATTATCCTCATAATGAGCTGTCTTACCAACTCACCCATTGCATCCAAATTCAAACTTTAATCAAGGAAGCGGAAGAACTTAAGAGATCATTCAAACCTCAATGCCTCAGAAGTCATTCCCCAACCTTGCATCTCGTCAGTTACTGGTTGTTCCCCATGCTGTTTGTTGGAGTATATAGAGTTAGTGGAGAAAGAAGAGAAGTTAATGGATAATAGATTTACCAGGGCCATGTAGCTCGTAAACCTTTCATTGCCAAGGTCTGCAAAATAGTAATCCTTCAACTGAGCTGGTGTTAACTGACCTTTGTAAACAACAGTCCTGTAGGTAATGATATGAAGTTGCAAAATGATTAGACGTTAAGAGTAACTTTCTCAAAAACAAAAAACGCCACCTCTTGACAAAGTACCTTGATGAGAGAGAACAGATATAGAAATCTGTAATGCCATCATTATCGAGGTTTAATGCAGATGTTATAGCAACCATGGACAGCTTCCTTAATATATACATCTGCGTGGAAGGAACAAAATACCCATTTACCATGACAGAACAAATAAATAAGAACCTCATTTTTCCCTCTTAATCCAAGAATTTTGCTAGCATGTTATTACAAAGGTACTCAGGCTCAATTAAATCTTGGTTTTTAAAGTAAAAGTCATATCGAGAGGAACCTGTCTTTCCAAATCAACTTTTGACAGAGTACTTGGAGTAAGAAACACTTGTTCAATGACAGGTTCAGTTTCCTGGGCTGATTTGCCCAATTCCGAGTTATCAGTGGGAACAGAACGCCAACCAAGAACAGAATGACCCAGAGATTCGGCAACCTGACAACAAAGGCACAGAACATTTAAAAATAAATGCCACGAAGATAAAATAAATATGCAAGTTATCACGATGATTTTAATATTAGAACACAAATAATAAACACTACTGAAACAAACCCCATGTCAATGTCAATTACAACTTCAGCATAACATACCAAACGCTACGAATATACCTTTTGAAATATAGTTTTTCTCAAGCAAGCATGCATGAACTTAAACTTTAAACAAACAAAGAAATTTCAAATTAAGTTACACTTTGAAATGCAGTTTTTCTCAAGCAAGCATGCACGAAATTAAGTTTTAAACTAACAAAGAAATTTCAAATTTAAACTACCTTTTCAAATACAATTTTGCTCTTTTCTCTGCGACTGTCGGATGTAGGCAAGAAAAACATGCCAATTGCATATTTTCCGGGTGGTGGAAGCTCAAAATCCACAACCTGCAAACAGCAAACCTCTTAGAATCATCACCTCAAGAGACAACAAGTTAAAACTGCATCAAATTTCAGTAAATGAAAACCTATGCATATTTCCATTCATCATCATGCTCCGTGAAGAAGTTACAGACTGAAGAATCAGTCAACACCTCTATGGATACATTTAAGAACTAATTCATGTTTCATTATCCTTAATGCAGAACATCTTGTAGTGATTAATCTTATTCTCAAGTAAAAAGGTCCTAGAAAAGCACAATGAAAATCTGCATAGAGGATGAAGAAATTTGTTTTAAACGAAAAAAAATAAATTCTCAACACCTCTATGGATACATGTAAGAACTAATTCATGTTTAGTTATCCTTAATCCAGAACATCTTGTAGTGATTAATCTGATTCTCAAGTAAAAATGTCCTAGAAAAGCATAATGAAAATCTGCATACAGGATGAAGAAATTTGTTTCCATGATTTCAGAAGTTAAACCAAAAATAAATAAATACTTATGGAATTTGATTCACTTAATTGGTGTGTAAGATATGTATTAGACTGTATTTGAATAATATGAATTTAAACAATCGAGTCATTAAACAATGTTGTACCATCGGAAAATCGAATACGCACTAAAATCAAGATCAGTAGAATGTTCATATGTATATTAATATCATCTAACAATTTAGATTCACCCATATTTTTAAAATAATATCATGTGAAATATTAATAATTTTAAAAGGTTATTATAAGTAATTGGAGAAAAGGGACAGAAGGTGCTATATGCAGTTCTGTTTATTAAAGAAGTTAAAAAAGGAACAGAATATTGTTATATTTTGAAATTAGACTTTATATATGTAGTTAGTAGAGGTAATTTTTTATCTGCACTTAAAATACAATGTGGCGTAATTGACATATAGATACCCCACTTAATTCAACCATTTTTCCTATTCCTTTTCAATCATATATTTTAACTTTCACTTTATTTATTTTTTATTTCTCTCTTCTTTCCACTCCAATCCACCCCACAGATATGTTGAATAATCCACCCAAAAGTGATGTTGAATTTAGTATTTTTCAAATTTTAAAAGTCTACGAAATTCTCATGATAACTTTGAATCCAACTATATTTATTAGATTTGGTGTATTCAGTCCTACTTACGGAATAAATATTAACATAATTGCATAATAATAAAGAAATTCAACCGCCCGAAAGGAAAAGCACACTTTAACATATCAGAAAAGTTTCAAAAATAAATAAAAAAGATGAAAAGCGAATACAGCTGTCAGCCGGCGCCGAATCTTTGAAACGCATGACCAAAACACTTTATCCGAATATAAAACAATAAAAAGAGTTAGTTACATTCCAAATCAAAAAACAGTTACATCCCAAAAATAATAACTCTAATGTAAATTAATTGTAAATACTAACTTTGTGAAAAATATTCAGATTAACTTTTGATTTAATCATATATCTTTATTATTTAAAAAAAAAATTGTAAGACTCCTGAATTCTTTTAAATTATTATTATCTTAAAACATTGTTACAAACTGGCCAAAATATGATAAATCAAAATTGGATAATAAAACAAAAAAATTCTTTTTCGTAATAATATAAACTTTTATAAACAGTATATAATAAGTGGAATATGCTTAATCCAGCTAAGAAAAACACGAGTTCTCCATAAAAATTAAAATGAAATAAAATACCTCCTTGTAAAATTGGTGAGGTAAAGCAACCATGATCCCTGCCCCATCACCAGTATTGGCTTCGCAACCGCAAGCACCTCTGTGCGTCATGCGCACCAGCATCTCCAAAGAATCAGTCACCTAAACAAAATCACCCTGAATCAAAACAAAAACGCATATTCAAACTCACATGCAAACACGGAAAAGTCGCACTCACCGTCTTTCGGTTGCCTTCACCGGACAGTTCCGCCACAAATCCCACACCGCAGGAGTCCTTGTCCATGGCCGGATCGTACAGTCCGAGCGGTTTCTTCGGCACGGTGGACATCCCCGACCGAACAACGACCCTCAGCTTCGGCGTACGAAGTGGCCCCTCCGATTTCCAAACATGAAGCCGCTCGGAACCCAGCCATTTCCCGCTCGAACGCAACCGTGTTCCCAAAAACCTCGAGACTCTCACCGCACAGCGAGCGTTAAAGAGAGATTTCTGGGTTTCGCAAGGTATAGTTCTCACGGAAGGAACCTTAAGTGTGGAAAACGAGATAGATGAAGACATCTCTTGGTGAGATTGTGAATATTGTGAATATGTGAAAAGAAATGTTGAGAAGGCTTTGGTGTTTGATTGTTATATTACTTTTTGTAAGGTGAAATGTAACAGATCTGACATAAAAAAACGATGTTCCGGGGTTGTTATGGAAATGAAAGGAGCGAGAGGAGTGCGCCGCCGAGGTAAACGGTTGGTGTGAGATCAGTGAATGGCAGACAAATAAAGTGTTGAATTTATAGAGAGTGCGTGTTTGAAGGAGGGAGTGTGGTGTTTGTTTTTTTCATGGAATTTATCTAAAAAATAAAGGGGAAAGGAGCTCTCCCTGGGAACACAGATATTTATTTATTACTCTCACCCTTCAATAATTATTATTTTCAGTTTTCTTCCATGTAATCTTCAAATAGGCAAATATGTACAGTTCTTACTTATCATCATCTATATATAATTTAAATTCAAGAAAATACATGACAGAATTCTCTCATTTAACTTATATTTATATAGCAGTGTTGTAAAATTATCAACAAAGAAAATAGAAAATATGACTTTTGTGTTTCTTTTTATATTTTAATTTCGTTATTTCAAAAAATAATAATATCATTATTTTTTAAACTTTACATTTCCCTTTAATATTAATTAGTTTATATATATTTATTACAACATAAATCGAATAGAAATAAAAAGGAATGTTATAAATATATATTTATTATTATGTTAAAGAAACATTTTATTTACAAGGAAAGAGTCAATCTGCCTAGAAGAAAAGATGAAATAAATTAATGAAATAGAAAAGGGTAGACTTTCTCACTTTTTAACTTTTTAATTATATTTAAAGTTTAATTTTAATAATACCAAATATGTATGTAATGAAATTAGTTTTTATGCCTATCATTCTTCTACCACTACAATATTAACACCGATCTAAAAGGTTCTCAATAACTCAGACACTCCATTAGTTAAACTTCCTATACACATCATCAATGTAAATTTTGATCTAAAAATAATATTAATCAGGTGGAAGAGTGAACTATATTGATCTAAAACTTTTTATTGTATAATTTTTTTTTATGACTATCCTTCAATTTTTTTAAAAGTATTTTTATTGTATTCTATCTTGTGTTACATTTCCTTTTATTGGAAATAGTAGTTACTTTACAGAAACAAAATAAAAATCATATCCATTAATAGTAAACAAAAATATTTTTTATTAAATTAGTATCAACATAAAGTCACGACACAACATAAAGTATCAGAAATAAATATGCCCTTTCACAATCTTAAATCTGATTTTTTCTAAAATAATTCTATTAAATCATCTCTATAAAAAATAATTAAAAATTAAAAAAAATTGTAATATAATTAAATTATGAACAAACTATGAGATTATGCGGCATGCAACAACCGCATTTGATCGGTCCCAACTTCTAGTTAAACTACTAACATACTTTTTTTTAAGAATGAAGTAAAAGATTCCTTTTTGAAAAAAAAATGGGGAACAAAATAACTAACATTAACTATTGATAAAAAAATCAATTCTTACTAAACAAGTTAATATAGATATATGTTATTTTTAAAAATATATAAAAAAAATACATGTAATATATAATAAAGTATTTAAAAGATATAATTACTATGCAACTCTTCTAAACAAGAATAATACATA
>Ga0209389_1001994_pt1 | contig 15134 bp, 13 predicted proteins | sample CowpearedBW_FD_187526 | JGI IMG/M metagenome (GOLD analysis project Ga0209389, IMG submission 187526) | Root nodule microbial communities of legume samples collected from California, USA - Cow pea red BW (SPAdes) (version 2) | ecosystem: Host-associated > Plants > Roots > Nodule | place: USA...
ATATAATATATAATCCTGAAATATAATTATATTACGCACGTCTACAATGTGTAGAAAATATTGAAGAAATGGTGGAACGATGATACACATGTCACCAATTTTATAAAACTGATTCAAATTTTCGTTGAATCTTAAAATTACACTATTTAAAATTTTAATAATTTAATTTAAAAAAATTTCGTCATCTCACTTATTCTTTATAATCTTAATAATTTAATATTTTATTTTATTTACAAAAATTTCATCATCTCACTTATTCTGAGATGGATTATAATTACAACGTCATAGATCAATTTATAGATAAGTTGTTTTATAAAGGGCAAAACAAATTTTATTATATAAAAGCTAATTTTAGTTTATAAAAAAAATATTTATTTATTTACTTTGTTTTATTATTCTAAGCATATTCCGGAAGAAATTTATTCAAATAGTATAACTTTGGCCAAATATATATATTTTTTCTTATTTATTTTGTACTTAATATTTATTCAATAAATTGACGGCAGGCTTTATTAATTATTTTGTACTAAGAAAATCAAATTGAAATTCAGTCCTTTCTGTTGAAGAATTGGTGATTGAAGGAGTAGGACAAGGCAAAAGTCAGAATTGGTCGGTCATACATAATTTGAGACGAAGAGGATTGGAGAATAGCATGGCGTTGCAAGCAGGCGTGAACACCTCCAAGGTTCTCATTCTGGTCGGAGCCGGTAAGTAAGCGAACGATTGGGTTTATTATTACCAACTCCTTTATCGATTAACTTGTTTTGCTTTTGCTTCTTCGTTAGGTTTGAGTGGTTCTGTTTTGCTGAGGAGTGGCCAGTTATCTGGTCTCATCGCACAGCTTCAGGAGTTACTCAAGGGCGTCGACGATGCTGAGATTTCACCCGGCAGATACGACGCTGCGCTTATTGCTGCACAGGTGCGTATTTATCATGTCATCATGATACGCGCAATTCTTTTCTGTTTCTTTGCCACACACCGTATTGAATTGTTTATTTAACCGTGTATTTTAAGCTCAGATTCGAGAGCTAGCACATGAGATTAGGGAGTTGACGTTGTCTCGCCCTGTGACTATCTTCAATGCGAATTCTTCTTCTTCTGGTACTTACGCTGAATTCTGTTGCAATTTTGGGTATTTTTGTTTCTTCAGTTGTGGAATTAAACATCAGAGGATAAACTAATTTACTTTTTAGACCTCGATTAATCTATGATAGAATGCTACTGAGTAATGTTATATGTGAACATGTTTCCTGATTATGATGCTAAGTTGACCAACCAATGCTCATTTTCTTTGTAGGCTTGCTTCTCACATTACATTGTATAGGAATTATTAATGATAATTGTCTTATGCTTAATGAAGTTACTAGTATACATAGGCCTTAATTGGATACAAGTCAAGTGTTTAGTAGAAAATGAAAATAAGATTGTAAACTGAATTCATCTTCTCCTATAAGTAAATAATAGTGTATGCTTAAGGTAAATAAGCTTTTGGACTTTAAATTAGCTTTTAAACTTATGGGAGAAGCTTAATTTTTTTTCCTTCTTATTTTTACAAGTGCTTATTGAAGAGTTTATCTACCTTAACCTTTTAAAATCTATTTCTTTTAACCATGCGTCAAGGAAACTCTAACTTTAAGTTATAAACTGTATGCTTTTGGGGTTCTCCAAGATGGCTTCAGTCAACCAAATTCAAATTTACCAGTTAAGTGTGTCTACTTATTTCTTAAAGAATTCTTAATCATCCCTTATGCAATCCTTATTAATTCAAATTTCCTTGTTTGATAATAGTTGATGTTAACATCTTTACACCATATTTATCATTCCTTGATAGTGGCACATGGTGGCTGACCGAAATAATGCTACAACAGTATAACACTTAGTGAGATGACTTCTATTTGTTTTTTTTCATACTATATACATATAAACACTCAACAAAAATGCTAAAAGATCTTTACATGTTCCTAATTATGAATAAAATGTTATACAAGTAAATAGTAACTTATTGAGAAGGATACCATGACTAACCATAGAGATAGAGAGAAATGGAGTGAATGAGTTTGGGTCTTTGGCGAGATAGATAACCAAAGAAGGACCTCAGTGACTTGGACATGAGATAGATATTCATTTCATTTGTTACATATTGATGTGGTTTTGGACATTCTCAATCTTCTGGCCTTGTGCAGGCAATTTGTGTAATCATGGAAAATTTGTTTCTGGTGTAAAGATATTTTATTATCAAGTGTAATATTTTTCTTTTTTCCTTTCTTTATAAATACAAGTTCTTCTTCACTATATATGTCGTTGTTAATGTTTGAACATAGGGGGTATTGGCTCTTACATACTACCTGCTGCTGCAATAGGAGCTATGGGATATTGTTATATGTGGTGGAGGGTAAGCAATAATCCAATCACATTACCATAACAGGTACATTTATTTAGGAATCAACATATAATGTGATGAGGTTGACTAAACCCATATATTTCTTGCCACTTGTAGGGATGGTCATTTTCTGATGTAATGTTTGTGACAAAGAGGAATATGGTTAATGCTGTAGCAATTGTGTCAAAGCAATTAGAAAATGTACACGAAACATTGGCAGTAAGTAATTTATGTTAGCATTCCTATTTTCCTAAATGAACATTTTTCATCTTTGGGTGTTGCTGATGAATTTTGGTTTTAATTTGTGCAGTCAACAAAAAGGCATCTAACAAAGAGGTTGGAAGGTCTTGACTTGAAGTTGGAAGAGCATAATGAGTTGGGTCAACTTATATCAAATGATGTAAGGGAAATGGATTTTCCTTTTTTCTAGATAATTAAAGGTGTTAAGGTAATTCATTAAAGCAATGTTTAATCAAAAGAAATTCCTAGCTCAATAAAATATGATCAAAAGACCACTCTTGATTTGTGATCTTGGGTGCATCAATCATTAAGATTGCTTCAGTTAAAGAAAATCATGAATAGTTATGACTGATTCAATATGTTTGTTTAGTGCACAATTTTGTTTTGATCAGCAATAAAAATATATAAAATAGAGAAGCACTTGGGATGCATATCAAAAAGCAAAGGTCAAAACCGCGGGAAACTAAAAGAGAATGCAACATCTCTAACCTACCATGAAGAGGATATAACAATTTATCATAACTGTTCTACGAGCAAATCAAATCAGATTTTTGATGACAATAGAGACATGTATGTTGAGGATACCATAAGCTCAAGGAAAACATAGGCCATACAACTTACATCTAAAGTCAAATTGTCCATCTTGATATGCTATTATGGGAGGTAACATTTTTAGTGAAGGTGAAGATAATGTCATGAGATTTAGTTAATTGAATGACAAACAAACATAAAGAACAAAGTCAATGGTTAGAGATGGAAGAGGTCCAACTCCATTGTTTTGGTGAAAGAGAAAGGTGAGAGTTGGCATTTTTTGTGTAGATTATAAAACCTTAAACAAGATAATAGTACCTAATAAGTTTACTATTCCGGTTATAGATGGGCTGCTTGATAAGGTGCAGAGATGTGTTGAGATATTTTCCAAATTATATTTAAAATTGGGTTACTACTAGATCAAAATGCAGGTGAGAAGACATTCAGAATACGACATTTAGGACTGATGAGTGGATTAACAAATGCCCCCCTTGACCTTACAGGCACTTGTGAACGAAGTTCTCAAACCATTTCTGTAGAAGTTCGTGATGGCTTTCTTCAATGATAAACTAATCTTCAATATTGACATTCACTCACATATGCAGTACTTAGAACATGTTTTGGAGGTGGTGGATCAAAATCAGTTGAAGTTAAACAAGAAGAAATGTATGTTTGGTCCACACGTTCTAGAATATCAGAAGAAGGGTTCACAAATGATCTTAAGAAGGTAGACACAATGTCTTCATGGTTAGCACCAAGGGATGTTAAGAGTTCATGTGGTTTCCTTGGACTAAAGGGTTATTGCCGCAAATTTGTAAAGCATATGGCAAGATTGCTAAGCTAGTGACTTAGCTATGAAACAAAGATGACATTATTTGGTCAAGGTTACCTATATTTGCCATATCAAAATTTTCCAAACCATTTATGATAGAGATGAATGCATCTAGTTGTTATGCATAAGAAAGGAAGACCTTTAACATTTTGGAGTCAAGGGTTGTTAGAAAGAGCTTGAATGGCGATTGATGCATAAATTCACCACTACCTGTTAGGGTGATACCTTGTGATACTCACAAATAAAAAAGCTTCAAGTTACCAAAGTCGTAAGGGAAGCATACTATTTTGGTTATTGTGGACAAATAGAAAATTTTGCTCATTTCATTGAATTAAGACATTCATTTACAACAAGTGATGTGGCCGTTGTGTTCCATATGGGCATGGTTTTCCTTCATCAATTGTGAATGACGAGACTTTAGTTTTTTGAGCAAGTTTGGGATAGAGTTGATGACTAAAGTGGGTACCAAATTAAAATTTAGTACACCATACCATCGACAAACAAAGGTCATTAATTATTGTTTAGAAACTTGTTTGCATTGTCTTATAGGAACTTAGCTGAGTACGTGGTCTTATTTTCTAAGCTGTGCTAAATTTTGGTTCAATAAGAACTATAGTGCTGCTTCTAAAATGACCCGTTTTAAAGCACTGTATGGCAGGGACCCTACATTATTGTTCAAAGGAACCACAATTCCTTCTATAGTGGAAAAGATTAATCGACTTACTCAACAATGAGATAAGTTGTTAGCAAATTCAAAAGCTAATTTACTGACGTCTCAAGATTATATGAGAATGCAGGTCAATAACACAAACAAGATCTAGAATTTCAAGTAGGTGATTGAGTTTTGTCAAAATCTAACCTTATAAATTGAAGACTGTGGTCAAAGTTGAATGAGAAATTGAGTCCATGTATATATAGGCCAAATTGGGTGTTACATTGATTGGATTAGTGGCACATAAATTGAACTTACTTAGAAATAGTAAGGTTCATCCAATATTCCACATATCATTGCTTAGGAGGGTGAGAACAACAAAATAGTGTAATGTGGTCTTAAGTTTAATAGAAATAGTTTCTTATTATATCTCTTTATATACATACATTTGTTGGATATTTTCGGAAATAAGAATAACCTATTCTAGTAAACAAATCTCTGAGATTGCAGGATTGTTATGCTAGTAATAAAAACAAGATACAACAAATATACAAAATTAAAATACAGTAGGAATAATATCTAAATCTTCCTCAAATATATTTTGACACCCCCTTATGCTGGTGAATAAGTCTTCTCCATTCCTAGCTTGGATATAATTCTTTCAAAGTTATTGCGGTTCAGTCCCTTGGTGAGTATGTTTGTAAGTTGATCTTGAGTGGACACATGGAGTTCAAGTCATGTCACTATCAAGTTTTTCTTTGATAAATGTCTGTCCACTTCCAATATGTTTAGTTCTATCATGCTGTATTGGGTTGTGAACTATACTAATTGCAAATTTATTGTCATAATATAACCTCATAGCATGGTAGTAAGTATCGTACGATACACGATTCGTATCACCTGGTATGATACGATTCACAACCCCCACGATACGAATAGTAGGAAAACTCATTTATGTTCTCTAATTGTAGTTGTATTATTTGGATTGTTCATATTGCAGTTGTATTGTTCATATTGCACTCCGAATCGTGATTCAAACTAGAAACACACTCATGATGTCCCTAACTCTATCTCAAACGTGAACAATCCCAATTTCTCTATCTTCATGCTCATTGGGACCAACTTACTAGGTTTCCACCAAAGAAGGTGCAATGTCTAGTAGTTCACGACTATTATCACTTCGCAAAATTTTAATAGGAACACCAAATTGAGTTTGAATTTCATTAAAAAAAGATTGAAAGATATGAAATAATTCAGAACAACTCTTCATTAAAAGTAACCAAGTACACCGTGAATAATCATCAATAAAAGTAACAAAGTATTGAAAACCTAGACTAGATGCAACACGACTAAGTCCCCAAATATCAGAGTGAACTAAGGCAAAAGGGAATGAAACGCTGTGTGCGACACAACGAGGAAAAGAACTACGACTATGCTTGCCTAACTAATACAACTCACACACCAACTTGGACAACTTGGAGAAGCCAGGAACAAGCTGCTACAACTTGGCAAGACTATGATGGCCTAATTGAGCATGAAGAAGAAGAGGTGGAGACTCCATAAGTGCACCAACATGAGAAGAAGGGCGGAGATGATAAAGACCATGACACTCACATCCGGTGCCAATCACCTGTCTCGAATTCCGGTCCTGTAAACAAACAAAAGATTAGGTAAAGGAAATAACACAATCAAGAGATCGAGTTAGACGACTAATAGATAATAAGTTAAAAGGAGACCCAGGGACATAAAGAACATTATCAATGGATAAAAAAGGAAAAAGATCGATAGTCCCAACACCATAAGCTAAAACACGAGACCCATTAGCCATTGTAACAGAGGGTAAATTATCCAGAGAGGACAAAGAAGAAAACAAAGATTTGTTACCAGTAATGTGAGGTGACACCTGAGTCGAACATCCAAGGACCAACAGATGAAGATTGAGTCAGACTAACAAAAGATGTACCTGTGTGGGCAACATAAGCCGTGGAACTAGAAAGCTTACGATCCTCACTCCATTTGAGAAATTCATTGAAGAAAGCAAATTTGTCGGTGGCAGAAACAAATGAATGAGGATCCGCAGGAGATGGTTGTGACGGTGGATCAGTGTGAAGAACAACAGCAGATCGAGGAGGACGACCATGTAAGGCATAATAGCGATCAATTTTTGGCCGAACTTGCCAAATGATCACACTTGTGACGCCCTTTTTCCGGCTTGTGTGAGCGGTGTCGATCATCACGTTGAGATACCAAAGTAGAGGAATCATTGGCATGGACAGGTGGATCAATGGAAGGTTGACAAGGCATATGCAAAATGGTGAAACAAGTAGAGGTAAAACTGGGTATAATAGTATAACCCAAAATCTGATCACGAACATGAGAATATTTTTTAGCAAGTCCGTAACATCACAACCATGAAGAACCCTGATTGTTGCTTGATTTCTTTCGTTGGAGTAGAGGCAGGAGGTAATACTTCATTAAATTCATGAAAAAGATCTGTCACCTTAACACATAATCTGCTAGGATCCTGAGTACGAGAAGCAACAACATTAAGCAGGTCATGACAGACACCATATAGACGTTGAGTGTCATTGGTGTACAGTAATTTGGTTTGTTCCTAGACTTCACAAAATGTGCCGTAGGCACAAAACAGAGGTTTCAAAGAAGCGTGAATCATATTCTTGAGAACCGTGCATAAGTGAGCATCAATTCTCTTCCAACGAGGAAGCTCAATGGGATCAACATCAGTCACATTGAGGGTAAGATGATCAAGATAGCCCTGACTCTCAAGCCAAAGTTTAACTTCGGACGCCCATGCCGAATAATTCTTGCCATCTAACTTATCAATGGGCAACTGCACATTGACATTTGGATGAAAAACAGACGAATCAGACATGGAGGCAACAAAAGTGGATGAAGTAGCAACGGAAGACGCCATGGAGGAGAGAGAGAAATCCTAAAAATTGAAAGTGCGCCAATAGAAACACAAAGCCCATATCTGGAAAGTTGAGGACGAGGCGAGTGCAGCGGTGGTGATCGGCGTCGGAAACGACAGTGCACCCACCGCCACTCATGGCGGAAGCAGACGACAACTGAGATGGTTAGACGGTGCGTGGGACCTCCGATGACCACGAAACCAACAACGTTGGGGTCGCTTGGCCGAGACGAGCAAAACCGTGTGGTCGTCGGTTGAAACTAGATCTCCGACAACGGTGACGGCAGCGGACGGCGGCAAAAGGAGGCGAAAGGCAGCGGTGGCAGTGGATTAGTGACAAAGGCAAAAAAGAATTCCTTAAGCTCTAGATACCATATTAAATATAGTGAAGCTAGGTTTGAGATTAATCTCCCTGGTGTAGAAAATACACACAGGGGCTATATTTATAATAAAGAAAATATGGGTTAAGCCAAAAATACATATGTAAAATAATAACAATAGAAACAGAAAATAAGATATTAATGATATCTTAACAACTATTAATAAAAGCAAGATACAAAAATATACAGAATTAAAATATATTAGGAATAATATCTAAGTTCATAAAATATATTCCGACATGTGGAGAGTCCGGTTCTGTCAAAGTAACCAGTGGATGAGTACTATTTTCATTCTAATAAAGTCTATTCTTTCCTCTTGGCCTTTCCTCTCTGGTACCACTGTAACAGCGACACGCTGCAAGCATGTTTATGCCATAAAAGTTTACCCTAACAGTAAAGTTGATTGTCTTAAAGCTAGGCTAGTGGAAAAATGATACACCCATTATATAGCCTTGATTATAGTTATAGTTTTTTCTCTTGTTGCCAAAATTACTTTTTGCCTCTTTCTTACCATGGCTGTTATTCACTATTGGCCTTTCTTCAAAGTTAATCGGATGAGATTTATAGGTTTGTATTTTTAATAAGGAGTTACCTTAATGAAAAGAAAGATTTATTTGGTCCTTCAAATGTTGTATTTGCTGTTAGTTTTGCAGTTGGTTAAGCTCCTTTGGTAAAATTCTTTTTAATGTGTTAAGAAGTATTCCATTTTTATTTTTTATTTTTTTGGCACGCAGGTGAATGAAGTGAAGTCAAACCTTTCTCAGATTGGATTTGATATTGAAGTTATACACAACATGATTTCTGGGCTGGTAAATCGGACTCTCTTTTCTCCTTTTTTTAAGCATCCAATCGACTGAAATTGTGCTCTTGTTGATGTTCTAACTTGACTTAATCAATCAACTTGATAGGAAGGGAAACTCGAGCTTGTTGAAGGCAAGCAGGTTATAAATTTATTATTGCAGGCATAGGTTACGTTCTAGCAAGTTTTCTTATAAATATTTATATATTTCCCTTGTTATCGTGCAGGAAATGACCAATTCAGGTCTCTGGTATTTATGCCAATTTGCTGATGGATTTAGCGACAGACCAAATGGTTACAAGGTTATATTTTTTCATCTTCATTTGTATTTTATCCCATTTATTGCCTTATCCAGTGTATAAAATTGTGTGGAAAGCAGAAAGGTTTTTATGATATAAGACTTCTAGTTTCTGATTAAAACACAATTCTTCTGTCAGTGATTAAGATTTCTGTATGAAGGAATTTTTTTGTGGTTTCTTGTGCAAATTCTTCTGTCAGTGACTAAAACACAATTCTTCTGTCAGTGATTAAGATTTTTGTGGTTTCTGATTAAAACACAATTCTTCTGTCAGTGATTAAGATATCTGATCCTTGATTTGTGACTGATTTTATAGGATATTGCAGAACCGACAACTAGTACAGTGACGACACTTGAGAAAAAATCACTCCAGGTTAATCAGCTATGGCATTTTTAGGATCAAGTTTTTCAAGTTCTAGTCAAACATGCTTACTTATTTTTAGTATATGTTTCAGGGTTTACAATTCATTGCTACAACTAGTGACACAGCTGAGAATTCGTCCATAATAACAAAGAAAGTTGGTCTCATTTCTTCAAATGACAAGGAACCTGCTTCGAAACAAAGAATACACAGGTCTTTTCCTTTGGGCATTGCTGTGAGCAAGGGCCTTACTGGGTTGGCGAGCGATTAGTATTTATTCTGATGAACCTGCTCGATCCCAATAGATTCAGTACTTCTCACATGGAGAGCAGATGGTGATTGCAATATATCTTAAAATGTATGAAACATTAAAGGAAGAAAAGAAAGGAGAATTTCATTGATATATTATGATAAGGAAAAAAAATCTGAATACAATGACTAGATCATTCTTTATTTAAACAAAAGAAGGGTATAAAAAATAAAAAACCATATTCTAGGTGACGCTCCTGTGTCTTCTTTGCAGTCCATTGCCTGCTGTGGTTGTTAGGTCAAGGTGGCGCAGCGGAAAAGATTGTGCAGGGATGATATAATTGTTTTGCACTTGCTGAGTTGGCATATTTAGTGCTTCACGGGAAGACCCAATATCACCTTTGTGAAATGTACTTGTTGTTTCATTGATTTGATAATTTGACATTCCCCACAAACTGGAGCATGGGAAATATCAATCATGCCCAGCTTGGAAATGAATGGTGTGAAGATTGTAAGAGGTAATGCTTTTGTAAAGAAAATCAGCTAGTTGTTCTTTGGATAAAATTGATAGTAAACGCAAGACTCCTCTTCAAGTTTTGTTCAAACAAAGTGACAATCAATCTTCAATTTTCAAGTGCTTTGTTCTCTCATAAAAAATAGGGTTGACAACTGTGTAGGGCACTTTGATTATCACAATAGAGGATATGGATGCTCTAGAAAAAGTGATTTGTAGGTCATGTAAAAGAAATAGCAACCATTGTAACTCACAAGCAACAACAAAGAGTGTCCTATAGTATGCTTCAGAGGAACATCTTGACACAGTTTTTGCTTCTCTGCTTTCCAAGAAATTAATGATGAACCCAAAAAGAAGCAATATCCTGAAATGAGCTTTTTAGAATCAGGACAACCAGCCCTGTCTCCATCAGAGAATCTTAACAGTTAAATTTCAGATTTTCTTGTAAAGAATAATCCTCTACCTAGACTGATTTTAAGATATCTGACTATTCTGCAAACAGCTCTATAGTGTGTCAGTGTTGGGCTTATTTAGAAATTGGCTAAGTTACTGAGTGGCTAACGTGATGTTTGGTCTAGTGGTGTATAAGTAAAGTAGCTTTTCAATTAATCTTTTGTATGCTGTTACATCTTGAATGTTACATCTTCAAATGGCTTTCCTGCATCTTAATAACTTAATTGAATGATCAAAAAGAGTTTTGGCAGGCTTTGATCCAAGTAGACCAGATTCACATAGAAGATCCAAACAATATATCCTTTGACAAATTGATGTTTCCAATTTGGAATGTGCCACCTCTAATCCAAAGAAGTATTTCAATGGGCCAAAGTCCTTGATTTGAAGTTAGAGTCAATAATAGCCTTTATTTTGGTGAATTCATCAAGATAATTTCTTGCAAGATTCTTTATAACAAAAGAATGGTATACAAAACAAAAAACCCTATTCTAGGTGATGCTCCTCTGTCTTCTCTGCATCCCATAGCCTATTGTGGTTGTTCGATCAAGGTGGTGCAGCGGAAAAATTCTGCAAGATGATATAATTGTTTTACACTTGCTGAGTTGGCATATTTAGTGCTTCATGTGAAAAACTAATATTACCCTTGTAAAATGTATTTGCTGTTTCATTATTTTGATAATTTAGCAATGTATTTTTTACGTCGGTCAAAGTTTGCCTGGCACACCCCGTCTCAAGTGTCTTAAAAATGGTTCTGCAATATTCCTTCAGATATTTATTAAAATGGGTTATGCTAATGATGCCTGGTTAATGTCATGCTAATGCCAAAATTAATTCTGTTGAGACAGGAATAAATATCACATATTTAATGTAGATTGATTTGAAATGTTTGAATATCAAAGTTACAGAAATTAAATATTCTCTAATTGTAATTAATACAATATTTCGGTGTAAACCAGTAGTTGCACGTTGTCACTTAGGCATAATGTTTGGGCATCATTCGTCTCCATCTTTCCCTTTCAACAATTTCATTTATCGAGTCATATTTTGAAACATGTTTTGCTACCAAATGACAAGATATGGAAGAGTGGATTGACTATATTTTTAAAATAGTCTGGAATTTATTTTTCGCAAAATCTTGTAACATTTTGTTTGATAATTTTGTATAAGAATGTGATATGATTCTATCTAGAAAATAGTATGATTGTTTCTGAATTTGAATCCTCAAGAGGCACGACACGAATAAATTAGAGAAAAACGCAGAATAAGACAAAGATGGAGGACGGCACAATCTAGCAGATTGATAAGTCAAGTGAAGATTCGTCACAAAGATGTTAATATTTGATAAGAATCAGAGGCCTAAGCCAAGAACAAAAAGAACCCTTTCTTTAATGAAATCAAATTCAATATATGACTAAAAGTGTCTACATCAATTTTTAGTACCTTTATTTATAGGCACATAAGTTTAAGCAAACCTGCAAACCTTACAAGAAGGTCCAAGCCCAAAACATAAAAGCATAAACTAATTATAAAAGAAAGATCAAACCCCAAAAACATAAAACATAACTAATTTCTAAAAGAAAATCCAAAAGTTCATTTTCAAGTTCTTCTTGTGTGGAGACAATCCTTTATCATTCCCTCCTTCTTGAAGAGAATTTGTTCTCAAATTCGTACCGCTTGAAGTTTAGGAAATAGACTTCTATCGTATCCTCCTTCTTAAAGACAATTTGTCCTTAAATTTGTCTCACTTGAAGATTCTTTATCATTCTCCCCTGTTTGGAGAGAATTTGACCCGAATTCTGAAAGGTCCTCCCGGGTCAAATACGCACCTTATAATGATATATTTGATGGCCCTGTAGGTATTGCACATTGACCCCAGTCTATCTTTCATAGGTACCAGAATGACTAGAATAGCACAGGGACTCAAACTTTCCTGAACCGATCCTTTGTCCATAAGTTGCGCCACATGCTTCTGTATCTCTTTAGTTTCTTCTGTGTTACTCCTATAGGTTAACCTATTAGGAAGGGATGCACCCTGAATGAGATCTATATTATACTCAGTACCCCTTTTAGGAGGTAAACCATGAGGGATGTCTTTAGGAAAGACATCATCATACTTTTTGAGATGTTGCTCCATACCTAAAGACAAATAAGCTTGCATAGAAGAGAGACAAATATTGTTAGGCATAAGCAAATATAAGGGTTGTTTCTTAATCAACACTCTGTGTATTTCTTTTTCTCTCAATAAAAGGCTTTTATCACTCCTTATTTTTTACCTTCCTTTTTCTTGCCTTTTTCTGTAATTTTCTTTCTTCCTTCTTTTCTCTCTTGCTCTCTTCTCACTCTCATCTTAATTTGATCCTCACAAACTTCTCTAGGAGATAAAGGTGTTAGGGACACCTTTTGCCCCTTAAACAGGAAAGAATACTTATTTGTTAGACCATCATGGGTTACTTTTCTATCATATTGCCAAGGCCTCCCCAACAACAAGTGACTCGCCTCCATAGGTATCATATCACATACTACCTCATCGACATATTTACCGATAGAGAAAGCAATGTTCACTTGCTTATCTACCACCAATTCTCCATCCTCACTCAAGCATTGCAAAATATAAGGACTAGGGTGCATAGATGTCACCAAACCAAGCTTTTCTACTAGCCGTTTACTAGCTACATTTGTACAAATTCCTCCATCAATGATGAGTGAACACACCTTTCCTCTAACCATACATCTAGAATGGAAAATATTTCTTCTTTGGGTCTCATATTCCTCCTTATTCATACTACCCAACAACCGTCTAACCATCAAGAGGTCTCCCTCCACAGGGGGGACTTCACACTCCTTTTCCTCCTCATCACTACTAGATGATTCAGATGATTCACCCACATAATGCTCACTAATGTACTCACCATTCGCCAACAACATCATAGTTCTTCTATTGGGACATTCAGCTGCGTATGTCTTCTACCCAAACATTTAAAACATTTTATTGCACTAGAACGTGAAGAATCATCATTACTAGCTTGAGAAGTTACTTTACTATTTGAGGACTCCTTCTCCTTAGATTTAGGAATGGTAGAAGTAGCTTCCTCCTTCTTATATTTCTCCGTATCTCTCCATGAGGTGGATGACTTCCTATAGGCGCTTCTTCTCTTGAGTTGTTGTTCCACTCTGGTGGCTTGATGAATAAGATCCTCCAAGGTCTCATAATGGTGCGTTTCCACCACATCTTGAATCTCCCTATTTAATCCATTCAAGAATCTAACCATTGTAGCCATATGTGTTTCTTCCACTTCAACTTTCATCAAGGTGACCTCCATCTCTTGAACATACTCTTCAACACTTTATTTTCCTGTGTAAGTCTTTGTAATTTGTTGAAGATCTCTTTTTTATAATAAAGAGGCACAAATCTTTCCTTCATAGCTACCTTTAATTGCTCCCATGTAGAAATTGGCAACCGCCTTCTTCTAGCTATGTCCACGTGATTTGATTCCACCAATTCATAGCATAGCCTTCAAACTCCAAGAAAGCTATAAGCACCTTATCATCATCCTCATAATCGTAAGAGTTGAAGATTTGGTCAAGCTTCATTTCCCATGCCAGGTAAGCTTCCGGGTCATTAGCTCCATTAAATTTAGGAATTATAATCTTCTTCCACATCTTATCTCATCGAGGTGTGTGGTTCCCGAACTTCTCTCATCTTTGGCCTTGTCTTGGCCTAAAATCATGCTCCTCATCATCATTATCCCTCCTAAGCATGTGGTCCCCAAATGCCTCACGTCTTTGGCCTCGTCGTGGCATAAAAACATGTGTCGCTTCATCATTATGAGAAGAATGGTCTGAATAATCATGTCTCCTTCTTCTCTCCACTCCCTCTAATCTCACGCTCACATCTTCATTAAACTTTTGGAGCCTTTCAAACTGTTGTTGATTGTGTTGTTGCATTTGATTCATTTGTAATGTGAGCTTATCAAGTGCAACCATAAGTGTCGCAGTCTTAGGTGATAAAGGCTCACTATTCTGGGAAGAAGTCATGCCCTACAAGCAAATGTTAGCAACAATTTTTTTTTTGGACCTCACCACTCTGCTAAGTGTTTCACTCAATTTCTCACTCGTGTATCACACTTATAGGCTTTTCTGGAATGTACTCTCTTGCCTTTTACCACTCAAATTCCCTTTAGGGCTTGACAAAGAACTCCAGTAACTTAAGCAAAGAGTGAACAAACAATGTTAAAAATGTTGTGAGATATAAATCTTGACTTGAGAGGACAAAGAAAATTCAAAACTCTAGACAAAACTTCAAGGAATTTTAAAGACACAAAATAAGAAAATTAAAATTAGAAAATAATAGGACTACCAAAGAGATTTAAATGAGACAACACAGAGACTCTAAAAGAAAGACCAAAACAAGAAAATTAAAATTAGAAAGTTAGAAAATAATAGGACTACCAAAGAGATTTAAATGAGACAACACGGAGACTCTAAGAGAAAGACTGATTGGAAGTAGATATTA
>Ga0209389_1001996_pt1 | contig 15131 bp, 12 predicted proteins | sample CowpearedBW_FD_187526 | JGI IMG/M metagenome (GOLD analysis project Ga0209389, IMG submission 187526) | Root nodule microbial communities of legume samples collected from California, USA - Cow pea red BW (SPAdes) (version 2) | ecosystem: Host-associated > Plants > Roots > Nodule | place: USA...
TGTACTTGATTATTTTTAATGAAAACTCATTCTAAATTATTTCATATATTCCAGTAATTTGTGATCCTTTAGGTGTGTCTTGTCTGCTAATAGTTTCTTCTCCACCACCGCTTCAAGTTTATAGTCACTGACATCGTTCTCAAAAACCACGGAGTGATTCAACTCAAGTGCCAACTACTTTGTCTCTTCCGGTTCAGACACATGAGCCTGACCTCCCACCAAGTGGCCTTCCAATTCTCCTCTAAAAAGGTATACGTTCTACACGTAATCCCTCTCCTCGTTATATTGCTTTAAGTTATCATAGATTATCTTCACCCTTTTATACCTATCTTTCGTCCATTTCTTCTGTGACCATTCCCAAATCTGTTTATGATGCCTTAGCACATGCTGGTTGGCGTCAGGCCATGCTAGATGAACTTAGTGCTCTTCATAATGGTGGAACTTGGGAGCTTGTCCCATTACCGTCTGGGAAAACTATTGTTGGTTGCAGGTGGATTTTTGCTATCAAAGTTGGTTCTAATAGTACTATTGATCGCCTCAAAGCCCGTCTTGTGGCCAAATGATACATACAAATTTTTGGGTTGGATTAAGGTGATATTTTTTCTCCTGTTGTAAAGATGGCTTCTATTTGTTTGTTTATAGCCATGATTGCTCTTCAACAATGGTCTCTTCATCAATTGGATGTTAAAAACGCGTTTCTCAATGGAGATTTGCAAGAGATTTATATGGAGCAACCTCTTGGATTTGTTGCTTAGGGAGAGCCTTTGGGGATGGTATGTCGTCTTGGCAAATTTTTATATGGTCTCAAACAATCTCCTAGGGTTTGATTTGGAAAATTTAGAAACGTTGTTTCACAGTTTGGTATGACTCGGTGTGAGGCAGATCATTCAGTGTCATTCGAGTGTTGGATGTATCTACTTGATAGTATATGTTGATGGCATAATTCTTACCGACAGTGACAACCATGGCATTTCCCCAATGAAACAACATATTTGTAACCAGTTTCAGACCAAAGATCTCGGAAAACTCAGATATTTCTTGGGTATTGAGGTGGCATAATCCAACGATGGTATTATTATATCTCAAAGGAAATATGCATTGGATATTCTGGAGGCAACTAGATTGATGAATTCAAAATCTGTTGACACACTCATGGATCCTAATACTAAACTTCTACCAAATCAGAGGGAGCCTATGTCAGATCCCGAGCAATATAGAAGGTTAGTTGGAAAATTGAATTATTTTACAGTTACTTATTCTGACATTTCCCTTACAGTCAATGTGGTAAGCCAATTTCTTAATTCCCCATGTAAAGATCACTGGAATGTAGTCATTCGTATATTAAAGTACATAAAATCTCCTGGAAAAGGGTTGTTATATGGTTCTAATAACCATACAAGAGTGGTTTGTTATTCAGATGCTAATTGGGCAAGTTCTTCTTCTGATAAAAGTTCTACATCCGGATATTGTGTCTCCATTGGTGGTAACTTGATTTCTTGGAAAAGCGAGAAACAAAGTGTTGTGACAAGATCTATTGTATGAGCAAAATATAAAACTATGGCTTCAGCCATTTCTGAGCTTGGTTGGCTTAAGCAATTGCTTAGAGAGTTATAATTTGGAGATGTTACTCAAATGACACTTGTATGTGACAAATAAGTTGCTCTTCATATTAGTTTTAATCTTGTTTTTCATAAGAGGACCAAACACATTGAGATTGACTGTCATTTCATTCGAGAGAAGATTGTATCTGGAGACATCAAGACTGAGTTTGTTAACTCAAGTGATCAATTAGCAGATATTTTTACTAAGTTTTTACCGGGACTGAGAATTAATTATATTTGTAACAAGCCTGGTACATACGATTTGTATGCACTAGCTTGAGGGGGAGTGTTAGACATATTGTTAGATATCTTAGATATTTGATCTTTGTCTTCTACCTCCAGTTTCTTTGTTATTATTCTTTATTTTGTATATTGGAGTTAGCCCATGTCTCCTTTATTATAAATATATTATCCTATGTCTATTTTTACACAAGACGAAGATTAATCTCAAACCTATCTCTATTTTCATGGCTTATTTCTAGAACCACATTGTTAGTGGAAAGTTATTCTTAAATTCTATAAATTGTAATGTTTCCATTTGAAATAATATGATCAGATATTCATTATTCTTCGTTAAGCAAATTCTGCTTTTCTTAAAATATTCCAATAAGAAAAATCCAAGTCTTACGTTGATTAGAGATGTGTAACAAAAAGTGGAGGAGTTGTTCGTGAAAATTCTCTTCGGGAGATAACATCTCATGTGGCAACTAAGTCATACAATGAGCAAGGAAAAACGTGCACACTAGGTTGACCAACACATGTATGCGAGACTTTGTGTGGCCTTAAAATAGAATATAACTCAGTTAGGGAGAGAAAGAGTGGGAGTGTGTGATTTTTTTACCTCTGTCCCTCTTGTTCTTGTTCTTTTCTTTCACTGTAACTCTCTGCTGCCTATAGTGTTACCCCTTAATTGTATGAAATCCAATAGTAGTTAATAATACAAAATAGAGAGAATTCACTCAAATCTTTAGCTTCTTCACTACACTTTTCGAATTCCACTTTTCACTACACGTCTAAAAGAGTTACCTCCAAAGTGAAGCAACTATATGTGGATATTAAATGCATTTTGGACATCATGGAATCACACAATCATAGATATTCATTACGTTTTGAGACTTTGGAATCAGCTCTTGATAATTCAACACGCAAAGTTCTTGCGGTTGATTCCAACACAAGCAGACCGATGACACAACAACCATTTCATGTGCGTAAAGTCCAAATAGATTTTCAATTTTATGGCATACATTGGATTTTCAAAGCCAAACAGTTTTTCAATAATTATCATACTAGCAATGAAAACCTTTTAACAATTCCAACGACTTATCTCAGTAAAGAAGTGGTCTCCTATTTTCAAATAATGACTAGGTTTGATTCATTTTTTTCTTCGTTAGCTTTCACACACATTGCGTGTGTCTAATCATGAGTATTATAAGCACTTCACATTGTTGGCCAATAGAGTCCAAGGAGTTACCTTGGAAGCTCTCTTGGATTCTTTTTGTGGGAGGATTAAAATCGGACATACGCTGGGATGTCAAAGCCCAATTCGCTACTACTTTACTAGGTGTTGTCTCCTTAGCCAAGTTGCATGAATAAAAATATTTTTTAAAACCTAAATCCTATTACCCTAACTATCAGCCCAAAACACAATCAACAAACACTAGCCTACGTGTCATACAGTCCTTGAAATCCATGAAACTAACCCCTATGTTAGGAACACCTACTTCAAGTCCTACAATCCATAACCAAAGAAATTCTTCCATTAAAAGAATAACCCATGCTGAGATGCAACTACAAAGAGAAAAAGGGTTGTGTTTTACATGTGATGACTGAGTCTCTCTCAAAGTCCTAATAGGAAATACTTATTGATGCAGATGAAAAGGATGAGTTAGAGAATCTGCAACCAGATCCACCTGACTCATCTAGGGACTTTGGATCCAATTTGTGTGGAAGCATCATTTGTCATATAACGCTCCAAAAGGCTCTTACAAACTAAGAATTATGAAGTTTCAAGGTTGTATTAATGGAATGATGGTGCGATTCGATAATTGCAATATCACTTGTTGCGAGCTCAACAGCAAATGAAGAAATTTGCAGACAAAAAATGCAAGTTCATGCAGTTGGAGGTAGGAGAGTGGGTGTTTATCAAATTGTGACCACATAGCTCGACGTATTAACTAGAAGTTGGCACCTAGGTATTACGAGTCTTTTTCAAGAGTGGAAAAAATTGGAGAAGTGTCCTATAAGGTGCAGCTACTAGAATCAGCCAAAGTACATCCAGTTTTTCACATTTCCCAGCACAAAAAGGCTATTGGGAACCGTATGGTGGAATATGTTTTGCCATCACAATTGGGATTAGAGGAGGAAGGTATGGAAGAACCTGGGCAATGTTAGCAGCCATAGAGATTGCTAAGGGGGGCACCATAATCAAACAATGGTTGGTGAGGTGGAAGGGGAGAACAAAGGAGGAGACAACATGGGAAAATGAGGTGTTGCAAAGTCAATTTCCTTCATTCAGCCTTGAGGACAAGGTTGTAGTTGCATAGGGGGGTAATGATAGAACTTATAATAGAGGTCATACGGTGAGAAGTGAGCATGGGCCTGTTACTCAACAAGGAACAATTATAGATAGGGTAGTTAGGCCCAAGATATGGAAAGTTTATACCAGGAGAAAGAAAATGGGGTCAAGTGGGGAAGGAGTGAGAAATTAGTTAGGATATGGGGATGACGTGTAAGAAATCCCTATTATGAGGGATTTTGGTATATGAGAGAGAGGGAGGAGATTGTTAGGAGGAGGGGCAATTGTTGGCCTGTTTTGAGAGGAGAGTTAGTCTCTGGAGGAGTCTAGGACTTTGGGGTTACTTTGTTGTTGTAGAGTTATACGCTCAAAACTGTTTTACTGCATCATCCATCAAATAATACATACCTAGTTATTCAGTTCATTCAGTTTCTATCAGTATGACGTATTGGTGTATACTCCTAGTCTATTTGCTCATTTGTATCATTTGGAGGAGGTCCTCAAACTACTCAGAGAACATAAATCGTTTGCTAAATTATCCAAATTATGTTTTGGCTTACAAGAGGTGGAATACTTGGGACATATTGTTTCAAGCAAGAGAGTTGCAATGGACAAAAAAAAGGTTCAAGTTTTCATGGAATGGCCTTTTCCCACTAATTTTAAACCGTTGAGAGGAGTTCTGGGACTCACTAGATATTATAGGAGGCTCATTAGAGGCTATGCCTCAATAGCATCCCCACTTACCCAACGTGTTAAGGAAGGATAGTTTTTCATGGAGTTCAAAGGTTATTGCGTCTTTTGAGAAATTAAAGACAGTCCTTACTCAAGCCCCAATGTTTGCTTTGCCAGATTTCACTAAACCTTTTTGTCTTAGAAGCAAAAGCTTCGGGTACCGGAATTGGAGTAGTTCTCAGCCAAACTCACCATCTATAGCATTTTTCTACAATAAATTAAATACCAGAATGCAGAATCAACCTGCATATGCCAGAGAATTCTATGAAATTACAGAAGCTATCACTAACTTCAAACACTACCTTCTTGGGAACATGTTTATCATCCAAACTAATCAATAGAGTTTGAAAAACTTAACTGATCAAGCTATTCAAATACTGGAACAATAAAATTGGCTTCACAAATTACTAGGATATGATTTCTTAATTGAATATAAATCTGGCAAAGAGAATATAGGTGGAAACTCCCTTTCTAGGTCATTTTATATGGCTTGGTCAACTACCAACCTACACATTCTGCCACAACTAAAACTTGCTTTGAATAAAGATGTTAAGTAGCAATTTATTATAGCACTGTGTAAAGCTAACATACCTCCTCCTCAATGATTTGTTGGAAGCCATATTGGGTATGCTAGAACTTTGGCCAGATTAGCAGCTCAATTCTATTGGCAGGATATGCACGAAGACATTAGGGAGTATGTCCATAATTGTATTGTGTGCCAACAAGCTAAAAACTAGCTGATTCCTGAAGAATTATTACAGCCACTACATGTTCCAAAACAAATTTTGGATGACATAGCAATGGACTTTATCACCTCCCTCCCTCCCTCTCAAGCATTTCTAGTCATTATTATAGTCATGGATAGACTATCTAAATATGCTCATTTCATTACTCTTAAAACTGAAGATACAGTAAGCAAGTGGTAGAATCCTTTAATAAGAAGATTGTTAACTTGCATGGACTTCCTCAGACCATTGTGTCTGATAGGGACACGGTCTTTGCCAATCAATTTCGGCAACACTTATTTAAATTGAATGGGGGAGGACTTGTAACAAATAGTGGAGGAGTGGTTCACGAAAATTCTCTTTTAGAGATAAAACCACACGTGACAGCTAAGTCATACAACGAGCAAAGGAGGAAAAACATGCACACTAGGCTAGGCTAACCAACACACGTCTCAAAGATTTTGTGAGGGCCCGAAAATAGAATATAATTCAGTTAGGGAGAGAGAGTGGGAGTGTGTGATTTCTTGACCTCTGTCCCTGTTAATCATGGAAGTAATGCGAGGGTAGGAAGAAATTTAGAGATAAAAATAGTAAAATGGGTAGTTGTACAGGGGGGAACTTTCTAGGAAAGTCTATATATTCTTATCTTGTGGGTGTTGCGGGATTCTTTGGTATTGACGGTCTTTTGACTTGGTGACAAGGAATACCCTGTGTGAAAGGAAAGCAGTTTTCCTTTTGGAAGCTTTGGCTTTTTACTGTGTGTAAAGTGAATAATAGAGTGCAAGACTTTGTCTTTTCTTCTTTTTTCTGTCTTGTTTTCTTATCACATTTCTGGGTGCCTAACAGTCCCTCTTGTTCTTGTTCTTTTCTTTCTCTGTAAATCTTTGCTATCAATGGAGTGGCCCCTTACTTGTAAGAATTCCATTATCAGTCAATAATACAAAATACATCCTTAGCTTCTTCACTACCCTTTTCGAATTCCACCTTTTACACACACACCAATAGGCGCAACACCATATGCTGATTTTTTTTAATAGTATTATTCTCAAATAGCAAATGTCATAAGATCCCACTTTTAAAATACCAAGAGTCACCAACAGCCAGAGAAATAAAACAATTAAATTGTTTCATATATAAAATCGTATTTTAAATCAAGCATCAACTATAGCATTCTTCTTTTTGTACTCACACTTCAGGAGTCATTCCCTGATCAACCTTCATAACCTGTAAGAAACAGATCAATAACCTGCATTACATGACAGAAACAGATTAAATAGCACAATACACCAAGCACAATCCATACCTTCAGAATCTTGGTTAACGAAAAACACAAAACGGAGGAGAAGACCATGTGAAGTAGAGTCAACCCCAAAGGATAGGGGAAGTTAATTTCCTTAGAGGACAAAACCCACTACAGAGACAAATGAAAAGACAAATTAGGCATCAGCAACATAACAAAACAGTTTTTAAGCATTTTCTCGTCGATTATTCATTCCTCAAATGAAACCACTCACGAACTAAGCAAAATCTAACATCAAACAGGAGACAATAATACTTCCAAAAAGAAAAATCACTCCAATAGAGAGCCAAAGCACAAATAACCAAAAAAAAAATCCAAACGACAAGCTCTAACACAAGGTACTCAACCATTACCAATACACCGACGTGATTTAACAAATGAGTCACGACATCAAAATTTCCGCAAAAAGTGAAGAAAAATTTGCTCAATTGCTCAATTCTCTTACTCGAAAACCAAACTCCAGAAACAGCCAAATTAAACACTTCCGTTCCGATTGAACAAAATGCCCAGCTACCACTAACAATATCAACTGAAAAATCATTCATCATCATATCCAATTTCAATCAACAACGCACGCCGCTAATTTAGGCAAGACAATTCACAGAACAGAAGAAAGCAAATTAAAATAGAAACACGGAAACATAACATCGAATCCTGACTTTGAATTCAGCACTGAGCGATCTTGGCGATGTACTTCTGACAAAGCATTTTCGGGCAATTTTTATTAGGGGAAACAAACGGAGAAGAGAGTGCATGAGTTTAAAGTGATTGGCGATAACCTTGTTGAAGAAGATTTGACCACTGGAGAGAGCAATGTAGAGAAGAATGTAACCGTAGGTGCGCAAAGTATCAGTCTTCAGATCCGCCATTGATGCAAAAGCAGCGATGTTTCGTGTTTCAGCTTATGACTTCACTGACTCTTAGCGTCCTTTCAAAGATGCATTTGAAACCCGATTCCAAAATGGGTCGGGTCTCGGTCACCCGATATTCGGTAGAAGATATTGAAAGAAAGAGGCTCACGATTACACATTTATCACGTAACAGAACAGTGAAAGGAAATAAATGGTTAAAAGTATAGTTTATTGGAATATAACCATATATAGAATTTTAATAGTTAAAGGAAATATATTATGAAATAAATTTTCGTTAATTTAAATTTATTATAAATACCAACTTTTACGTTTTATATGTATTTTCTAAGATTAAGAAAATGAATTCTGAATATTTTTCAAGAACAATATAATTCACAACTTTAACCATTGTAACAATATGTGTGTTTTTGTTTGCCTTAAACACATAGAAAAGGTTTCTTAGAACGTGGTGGGACTTGTTTGACAAACATTGTATTTGAATGTTATATTTACTCACTTTTAGCAAATAAATTTATTTTACTAAATTATATGCATGAAATAAAAAAAAAATAGTAACCAATGACACAAAAATATGTCATATTTTATTATAATTTACCACCTAGTAAAGGTTTTAAACCATAAAATATATATATATATATATAAAAAAAATTTAAAATTCAAAAAAATATTATTTAATAATTTTAATTATCTATAACTCATAATTTAATTATCTATTTTATTTAAAAGTATTTTAAAGGTATAATTACTGATTTGGTACCCAACTTTTTCAGAATGTTCAATCTTGTACCCAAACTTTTTACATGGATTTATTTTAGTACCTTCCGTTAAACACTCTTTAACGTCATTTGGCTTCTGTTGAGCTGGCACTATGCAGCATATACGTGACAGAAAGTGGCAGAATTAAGGGGTGTGCACGTGGATTAAGTTGTAAAAAAAAAATTGGAATTAAGTAATTGTGTAACTTCAAATTTTTTCAACGCGATTACTAAGTGAATTGGGGGAAAAATTAGGGCACATGAAAACTAGTGGAAAAGGAAAAATCAGGGCATAAATTGTGTGAAAGCTGAAATCTCGAATTGGGAATTAGGGTTCTTAGTGGATATGCGTTCGGTGATCGGAGAAGAAGGACGGAGATTTTGCTTCCGTTCGTTGGAGAGGGCGAAGCTGGGAAGAAGAAGGTTCGGCAATGGAAGACGGAGAAGGAAAATATGTGGCACTCGTGGAAGGTGAGTTTTCTTTTCTGCTATTTGTATTCGTGTTGATGAATGCGTGTTGATGAATACAGCCACCACTACTACAGGACAAGCTCTGATTTCGCATCACCCGTGAATTGTGAGAGCAAGAAGAAGATGATTGACTCATTGACATTTCTTCAATGTCTCAGAAAAAGTAGAAGAAGAGAAATCCAAAAAATAGGTCAATCTCCACAAAAAGGGGCACTTTAATTTGATCACAAATAAATAGGGATCCAAGTCATTTTTTGTGAACCCCTTAATTCTGCCATGTATCTGCTGCATAGTGTCAACTTAACAAAAGCCAAATGGTGTTAAAGAGTGTTTAACGGAAGGTACTAAAATAAACTCGTTTAAAAAGTTTGGGTACTAAATTGAACATTTCTAAAGTTCGGGTATCAAATTGAACATTCCAAAAAAGTTGGCGTACCAAATCCGTAATTATACCTATTTTAAAAGATATTAATAATTTTATCATATTCAAAAACTTAATAATCTAATTATTTCATATGGTAAGTAGTTATTTTATAATAACTAACATCCAATAATAGCATATAAATAATTAGTTTAACTTGTTTTAAAAAGTGATTAAATCACTGATAAAAAAATGTAAAATTGATCTAGTGTAGGGAATGGTCATATGTAAAAGAAGAAAGTGCAGAATCGATACTGTCTATCCACCACATTTTTCAATGAGAAATGATATTTTAACAACCTAATTTGACAACTTCTCTCACTACCTGACGTGGCAGTGAGAGATTAATTTTTTTTAGATTCACGTCAGCCACGTTTTATAACGACGCGCGAGAGAATGGAGGTTTTATTTTCGTGTGCAGAGTGTACAGCGGTTACCTTGTGTGCAGAAACAATCAAGTGGCATTGCACTCTTAGGTGGTTCTTCTTCCTCTTTCTCTCAATTTCTTCCTCTTCCACTGAAGGTCGTTCCTTTCACCTCTACTGAAACCCCATTTTGTGGTTTGATTCCTTTCATTCCATTCTTGGCCACAGTTTAGCTAGTGGTAGAGGTGTGGAGCTGAAGCTGAAGCTGGGGGTGGGTAAATCCTAGGGATGGCAAAAATACCTGTGCCCGCGGATATCTGCGGATAAAATTCGCGGCGGATAGTTATTACTACAGATATTTATTACCCGCGGGCAACGGGTAGCGGATATTTTAATACCCGCTTATAAACGGGTCGGGTACGGGTATCATACTATCCGTACCCGCGAGTACCCGTTACCTGCAAAAAAATAAAAATAAAATTCAATTTATATTTTATTAAATTAACTTAAATTTAATTAAAATTAAAATTAACAGTATATTTTATTATGTCAAATTTAATTATAATTAAAATTTAATTTAATTTATATTTTATTTTTATAATTTTATATTAAAAAATTTATAAAATATATATTTTTTAAATATTTGTGGGTATCGGGTATCCACGGCTACCCGCGGTTTTTAAAAATATCCGCAAGTATTTTTTAAGCGGATACCTAGCGGGTAAACGGGCGGGTAAACGGGCGGGTAGCAGGCGGATTTTTTTTGGCGGGTCGGGTTGCGGGTAGGCACTATCCGTGCCCGACTCGACCCGTTGCCATCCCTATAAATCTCATTCTGAATCTTGTTCGCCTTGCGATTTTTGTTCGAAAGCTGTCATTTTTACACTGTTGTTGTCATTGGTGTGAATATTGGAGGAGGTGCATTTGGTTTTTTTTTAAGAAGTTTTTGCGCGGTAAGTAAATGATTCATTCCAAATTTCTATCTTTGGTTGCCATAGTGGGTTGTGATGTAGTTGGAATTTTGTTTATAAAAGGGGATTTGTGATTATATAGTGTATAGGGCATGCAATTTAGATATTAACATGTTTTGTTAGATGTACAAGTGTTTGCTATATTTGTTGAAATCCAAGACCGATTAAATGGTAAACTTTGGTTTGGTTGTTCAAATTATGCCCATAAATTTAATATGGATTCTTAAAAGGTTACAGTTAATGTGCGAAGTAATGGGTTCGTAATGCGAACCTGCCTTTTTCTGCATAAGTTTGTTCCCCTAAGGTGGTTTTGTCATTCCTTATCCAATAATTAAGTGTGAATCCAGGTGTCCCCTTCTACTAAGCTGCCTTATATGATATGAACAAGATCTTTCCACTTTTGGCTTGGATGATAAGTATCTCGCTTGTTGGTGTGAATAAATTTGACACTTGAATAATCAAAGTTAGCGGACACAAAGTCATAAGGAATAACGAATATAAATTGCCCACTTTGTTTTGAAGTTTTTGCATATGAAAAACTCCCAGATTAAGTGCAAAGTCGTGCTATCGTAACTGCCAACCTCAAATTTTCTGCAAAATGTTTTTCCATCACCCACATACAAGTACTTGTCCTTAAGTTTTTATAATTTAAGATGTTTTCTTGGTGGATAAGTTGGGTTGGTATAACATCAACCCATTTCAATAGGTCTTGGTGTCAGAAGTGATCTCGAATGTAAGTGTGAACCCAGGTGTCACCCTCTGCTAACCTGCGTTATATTATTTGAACAAGATCTTTCCACAAATTGCCTTGAATAATATATATCCCACTTGGTGGTGCGAATAAATTTGACACTTGAATAATAAAAGTTAGCGGACACAAAGTCATACGGAATAACAATTATAAATTGTCAACTTTGTTCGGAAGTTTTTGCATATGAAAAACTCCTAGATTCAGTGCAAAGTCGTGCTATCGTAACTAACAACCTCAAGTTTTCTTCAAAATGTTTTTGTCATCACCCACATACAAGTACTTTTCCTTAAGTTTTTATAATTTAACATGTTTTCTTGGTGGATGAGTTGGATTGGTATAACATCAACCTATTTGAGTAGGTGTTGGTGTTAGAAGTGATCTTGAATGTAAGTGCGAACCCATGTGTCCTGTTATGCTAACATGTGTTATATGATTTTAAAAAGATTGTTTAACACTTATTGGCTTCCATGATAAGTATCCCGCTAGGTGGCATCACTAAATTATAGGCGTCACTAAAAAGGTTAACTCACACCAATTGATAAGGAATAATGTTTATATGTTTTGGAGATTGTTTTAAAGTTATTGCCTATTAAAAACTTCCAGTTTAAGTGCAAAGCTGTGTTGGCGTAAATGTCAACCGGAACCTTTTTGCATAATATTGTTTTGCCTCACACACATAGAAGTAGTACCCTTTAAGTTTTGGGAATTTAACATGTTTTTTTGATAAATGAGATGGGTTGGTAAAAAATGCACCCATTTCAATAGGTGGTGCTGTAAAAAATGACCCACAACGTAAGTGCCAACCCAGTACTTGATATCAGCTAACCGACCTTATATGATTTGAACAAAATTGTTTAACAATTCTTCGCTTCCATGATAAGTATCCCGTTTGGAGGCGTGACTAAATTATAGACTTCGTTAAAATGGTTGACTCAAAACAATTCATAAACAACAATATTTATATGTTTTGGAGTTTGTTTTAAACTTATTGCATATGAAAAAGTTGCAGTTTAAGTAAAAAACTGTTATTGTAACTGCGAAACTGAAGTTTCCTTCTAAGCAAAATTTAGGTCCACACTCCATTCACAACCTAACTGCCAACGAACATGAAATGTGTACCATAACCATAGTATAAGCAATCACATAAGTAAATAACGGATCCTTACATGCCATATGTTGCAGTCAAATTAAAAATCAAAATACCTATAATGTTTTTCAGAAGTTAGCGTTTGACCGAATAAAACTAAACTTAACATTGAGTTCAGCTTGACATCCAAAACCATAATATATAAGGGGTAATATTTGCCCTTGTGGTTGTGACTTTGATGATTGACCTACCTGAGTGTTCTTGAATTTCTTGAAAGGATCAACTAGGCTTTTAACAGGTTACCATAAATTTCCAAAATAAACAATGTTGCTCACCAATCCGCTCTTCAACAACACTGTTTTAAAAAAAATCCAAACTTTATCATATATAAACCAAAAACAGAAACAAAAATCACTCCTTTCCACAATCATCAACAAACACAAATAGTTTCTTGCAGTAGGTTAACCCAAAACTTTTTCCACCAAAAGGGAGAGGGAAAAGGGAAATGACGAACCACTAACAAAATATCTTCCAAAACGGACCAACAACAAACTTCCACAATGAAGGAACAACAACAGATACAATTCGGAGAGGAGATGAAGGACGAAAAAATAGTGGGCAACGACGAAAACCAAACCTGCAAATGGTTTAACCATAAAGTCCTCACCACCACTTCTCAAACAACTTCCACTGCGTTGTCTGTAACTCCTCTCTTGCTTCTCACTTCCTTCTCTCAAATCTGAAAATCCTTCAATCCCTGCTTCTTTCTCTTTCACTTGCTTCTCTTTCAGATCTATAACTCTCGCTTCTCTCACTTCAACCACTGATTCTCTCTCTCTCTCACACACTTCCTTCTATATCAATTCTATAACTCCTTGAAACACCAATCTCTCTTATAAAAAAACGTGCATGACGTGGATATAAAAAAGAAATAAAAAAAATTAATCTCTCACTACCACGTCAGGTAATGAGAGAAGTTGTCAAATTGGGTTGTTAGAATACCATTTCTCTTTTGCAATCCCTATTAGTCTTGGCCTCATGAAAATGGGTTAAAACTTTTTAAACAAATTGTCAATGAGACTTGACTACAACTAAGGTTATGACTTCGGGAAAAAAAGAGGCAAGTTTAAAGTGGATATTCTAACTAGAAGAAGATGAACCAGACAAAGGAATTTCGTCCTTTATAAAACTATAATTTCGTCCTTTGCAAATTTATTCTGCACTTTAGTGATGACTCATGTAAATATGATCAAAGATTAACTATGCAAGCTGAGGAATATAGTGACCTGGAAAATATTGAAAATGGAAATGTGATGATGCTAGTAAGGTATGTGATGATGCTAGAAGCTAATGAGAAATAAAAAAAGCATTGCTCTGAACTCATTTCTGATCCTCGATGTTTGAGCCACACCAACCATCGTTTCCGAAATCAACATCTGGAATGTAACATAATCAACTGCAAGATTGGTTGTCCTAAAGATGAAGTGATTGTAAGATAATATTCAAAACAGATATAACTATTAAATGATAGTCAAATGTTGTTCTAATATAGAAAAAACATTAAACCTGAAGTTGGGTCAAGATATGTTCGACGAAATCCAGAGAAAGACGTATCTGGAAGGGAAGGAATTGGAACTGTTAACCAATGCCCTACCATTGGAGGTGGAGTGGACTCATTCGCCTTCAAGCCACCGGGAAACCAGAAAGCTTCAGTGGGGACAACAACCAAAAACATATCCTATCATTTAATAAAGTAGCAATTTGTAAATGAACAAGTTAGTTCGAACCTTAGAATCCCCAATGCAAGATCCAAAATAGATAAACGAAGATTCAACCTATGAACTTAAAAAAACTTGCTAATTTGAAGTTGTGTCATTAATCAACAACTAAATCCACTTATGATTTCTCCTTTAATCTACAAAAAATATTAACTTTAATGGAGGTTTTTTAAAGGAGGGTATAATAACCTCCACTAATGGATACACCTAGCGGAGGTTTTTCAAACCCCAGATAAATTTTAGAGGTTCTATACAAAACTTCAGTATGAAGTAACAGAGGTTATTTTGAAAACCCTGATAAATAATTTTTTTTAATAAATTAAATAATTTAATTACATTCTTCTTTTTTCACAAACTCTCCATTCTATTTTCAGATTTTGGAAATGTTTCTTCTACCTCGCACCCTTCTATTCCTCTATCTAATTTTTTTTTTTCATTTTACTTGCGCCCTTTAAATTGCTGCTCCAATTTCTCAATCTCATATTCACTTTGCTTAACCCTCCCTCGTACATCCAAATCTCATTTTAGAATATGTTTTTTGTTCTGTGCACTATCTCCTCTTACTTCTTGTGCTCATAAGAAATGGTATGTCGCTTCTTTATTCAATTTGTTGTTTAAAATTTTCTAAAGCTTGTGAATTTTCTGAAAGCGTCCAGAGAGGTGTGCGATACTTGATACTAGTAAGTTTTTCAAATTTCAAAGCATGCGAGATTACACATTTCCCTCTAAAGCAACGTGACGTATTTGATGATGTGTTTGTAAAACAATGGTAATTTTCTATTATACT
>Ga0209389_1001997_pt1 | contig 15129 bp, 13 predicted proteins | sample CowpearedBW_FD_187526 | JGI IMG/M metagenome (GOLD analysis project Ga0209389, IMG submission 187526) | Root nodule microbial communities of legume samples collected from California, USA - Cow pea red BW (SPAdes) (version 2) | ecosystem: Host-associated > Plants > Roots > Nodule | place: USA...
AATTCAATAAATGAGACTTTACATTAGGTCAACGATGGTACGCATTCCGGTTCGAAACACACATTGTCCGTTTGCAAATTTCAGTTATATTTATGTACACTTTAAAACATAATATCAATGTTTAATGTTTAATTAGTTAGATAGTATCTATTTATATTTAGATGTGTTAGTTTGATACTTATTTTTAAAAATGTATCAATTCAGTTTAAATTTTTAAAAATATGTCTCAATTAAGTAATTTTTAACAAAAAAAATATTAACATCGTTAACGATATTGATATTTAACATAACTTATAAAATTAAGTATTGATATTTATATCAAATTTTAGTGGTAAAAGTCATGAATTAAGTTAACGATTTTAACAATTTTTGTCTCAAAGAGACCTGATTAAGACGCTTTTTAAAAGATTGAAACTAGATTGACATATTTTTAAAAGCGAATACCAAACTGACATATTTGATATCATCTTACTAACTAAACCTAATATTAATTTTATCTAAATTTCTTTTAAATTATGTATCAAACCAGCTCTTTATATTATTTATGAGTTGTTTTTTTATTAAATTGAAATATATTTTGTTTTGTTTGGCAAATTTACTCAAGAAATAAAAGAAAATAGTAGTTGTATTTTTATATTTTTAACAAACAAAATATTTTGTTCGCACTCTTTTATATTAGATATATTTTATTTATTTATTTACTAAAACATTAAATATATTTGTACCAAAAGTATGTATACATTTATTTTTTTGTCAATTAAACCCATTTTACTATATCTGCATTAAAAAAAGTAAGTCGAAAAAAGTTGGAAACACGACTATGTACACTGTATACAGTTGTAAACGTTGACCGTTTAGTATATATTATAATTACAATAACTTCAAAAGGTTACTAGAAAAAGTTCTAATAGTATTTTGATTAACTGAAAAGATATTTTAAGTAAGTTCTTACGGAAGTTGAAATAAAAAATAACATATGAAAATAAATTTATCTTTCATATTAATTCGTTTTATAAATGATGATAGAATTAATTTATAGAACATTGACTTTAATTTATCATGTTAAGGAGACTAAAAGGTATAACAAGTGAAATGTAATTTACCATGTCACATTACCATACAAAATCTGTTATGAAATTTAAATCTTATTACGAAATATTAATCTTTACTTTTTAACGTTTTAAAAAAACTTAATTAAAAGGCAACATACACTTCTTTTAATCACAATCAGAAAAATTATTCGAAAAAAAAGGTATTGTACTTACTGGCCTAATATTTTGCCCCACAAGTTGGTTTTATTGGTAGATTTAAACATGGTCTAACTTTTAGTAGATAACTAATATTTTAATGATTTAATTAAGTTTAAAGTCTCTTATAAATTTAGATATTTTAAATTAGTCTTTATTAATTTTGTTTGGTATATTAACTAACTTTTATATTTTTTTAATTCAGTTTTTATCATTTAATTTTTCTATGTAATTGAATCCTTATTGGTTATGTTTGATATAAACTATTTTAAAAAAAATTAATTAAATTTTATCATTTAATTTTTCTATTAAACATATATTATTTTGTAAGATCATCTTATTTACTTGAAAAAAGTGAAATTTTATAATTAATATAAAATTATATTGCAACTAATCACTGGTGGGAAAAAGTTAATTTACATCAAATAAAATTGGTTTTGGTGCAATCGTTGTAAAGACAAACGTTTTGTAATAAAGGTGGATACATGTTACACCAATTTTTTAATTGACTTTTTACTTAAGTTGTTTATAATAAATAACTAATGTATTATTCTATTAAAACCCATTAAGTATTAAAACCTATTAAATATAGAATAATAATATTTTGACTCATTTTTTTATCTACTCTTAAATCACAATTTCAGTCTTCCTTTAATTATCTATTTTGATATCTTTTAAATGGTATAATGTAATGATCCAAGTGATAGATTAAAAGTGATAGAAAAAATAATCTAAAATATCATTATCTTTCCTTTTGCTGTTTCCAAAAACCTACATTTTGACATTTTTACTTTGCTAACAAGTCATCAAGTTATCATCCAAGGTATTTTCAACTATAACAATAAAGGTTATTCGTCTCATAATAATATCATTTTTGTATTAACTACTACACTTCTCATTTTTTAACATAGTGAAGACAAATAACACAAATAAACAAGACAATGGAAACTTAAAAACTTAATTAAACCTATTTAAAAGTCATTGGAGCCATATTTTTAAATTAGTTTAAAAAACTAATATGAATGCTCTTATATCTAGCATTAGTGTTATTCTTGACTTTAGGATGATTACGAGGGCTAGGAACCCTTGTTTTATCAAGAGTTTCAAGACATCAGTACCCAGTTTTTCTAACTGTGATTGCTATGATTGAATTGTTGCCTTGTATGTGTCTATGCTGTTTTGGTGGAAATGGCATTATATGGAGAGATCTAAACATTGAGTAGATAGATACATCATTTCCTAAAATCTACTGCAGTGCTATTAATGGCTGATGATGGCATGTGTTCTCTATAACTTGAAAACATTTCTTTTTCTTCTTATAATCAACAGATTCCTCTATATAACACGTATAGTTTCTCATTCGACTATATAATTAACTTCGAAGGGAATGAATCAATGAATAAAGACACTGTTATAGAATGAATCATCACAAGAAACTGTAATCCAAACATAACCAAGAACAAACAACCACATCGAAACCATTCATAGATTTACAACTTTCTCAAATCTGCAAAATATTAATCAGCATTTGTTGAGTTTGTGTATATTTAACAATAACCAAGACTAACTGAGATTCGGTGTATTCTGGTTAGAACCTAAGTATAAATAATTTGAAATTAACAAGTTAAAATAATGTTAGATCAGTAGAAAGATAAACGTGTTCGTATGCCGTATCCAATCCAGTCAGACAACCAAAGAAACAGCAGAATGAGATTCTTTGAAAAAGCAGAGACCACCTACTGAGATTCATCGTGTTCCTTCTTTTTAGAAGATCCACATTTCGAGAAAACGTTATTGATAGGAGTAGTAGGCACGGGTATCAATTTCCCAATCACAGCAAGAGGCCAACTGAAAAGTATGAAGGAAAGAGTATCAGGGGTGATATCCTGTGACCATTTCTGCATAATAATCCTTTCGAGCAAATGCTAGCGAAGACTTAAACAATCAATTCAAGACATTTCAAGTTTTCACTCTGAAAAATTATTCAAAAGAAGCATGCAAAGAAAATCATAAAATTAACTGACCTAATGAATCCGATGATAACACAGATGATCCACTGCTTCCAATTTAGCCTCACTGTTTTTGTAAACTTGCCCAGGAATTCAATGATGACGATCTGAAAAACAGAGCAATTTTATGTCGCCCTAAGACACATTTCACAGCCATGGCTTAAAACTATCAGAGGAGTGGTAAGACTAACCTGAAGCACAAGAGTTAATCCAATTATACCCATAAAGAGGTAGTTTCTTGTGACTCCTTTAAATATGTTGTATTCATCTGGCTTTCGAGCATTAAATTCATTAAATATCTGCAGATTTGAAAGAATTTTGTCTTTCTCGTCACTCATCAAATACAAGAGAATAAGAAGAAAAACAACTTGACCACAAATATAAGGAGCAAAAGCAAAATGAATTGGGAAACATATCCCATGCCATTCCACAATCAAAGCGATTTAGTAGCAATATAAATTGCAGGAACAATGAGGCAACAATCAAGCAACAACGGAAAAACAATATATTATAGGCAAGCCACCCAAAGGAATGGAAATACGTTAGTTAGTTCTCTTACTTCATATCAATACATATGAATAAGTTTATCTCAGAAAATTAAACACCAAGTAAACCGCTTCTAAGTGACTAAAAAGTTCCCAACACTTCCGAAAATCATGTATCTAACGACAGAACCAGAGCTAATACGCAATTATGAATATTGCATAAGAGCATAAATCAGGGTATGGCTAGTTTTAGGCCAATAAAGCAGCCTCCAAACGCCCTCAATCATTCAAAGCTTCCAAAATAAATTATTTGAAGAAAAAAGCTATGTCAAAAGAATTTGTATAGAGTTGTTTTCTCGTGTTTTTTATATCACTCAAAATGTTTATTACTACCAATGGCCAATTTTACATCCAAGTTATAAACATGTATCCTGAATATGAATTAATTTCTCCCTAAATATCTAGTTAATAAGGTTAGTTGATTGAATTAGTAAGGCAATTTGCCAATAAGAATAGCTATCTGTATTTTCCCATTGAAAGGTCATGAAGACTTACTTGACAGAGAACAAATGCGTTAAATATCAAAGTGTTCTTCACTTTGATTGCATGCACATTGTTGTCATGGTTCAAACCCAGTATGCTTCTACCTCGGAAATTGAGTACAAGCAAGACAGACACTTGGTACATTGCCTGAAAGTTTCCAAAAATTATTGATTTAGACTCAATAAGTAATTTGTATTTCCTGATGCTTCAAAATCCGCAGAAACTACAAGGGGTACTGATAAATAAGAAACATAATTCACCTGTATCAGTAAATTCCTCCACATAATATTTGTTATGAGAGGCTCTCTGAAAGAAAGCAAACAATTTGTCAATTCTATCTCATATACTAAGCAGCACATAGGTATCATCTATTGTTTTGGTAATAAAATTGTAAACTACTGGCCCATAATCAATAAAGAAGAATTTGAATATCATGTAATGAGAGAACAGTACAAACACAAAACTAATGGGCTCTGCACAGAATTTGCATAGCTTTAGTAGAGCGTGAAATATTCAACAGATTTTCAATTCTTTTATGGATATCTCAATTTTTGTTTTGTGCAATATTCTCTTCAAATTTCTTTCTTCTGAAAGAATCAAAATTATGTTTTGATAAAAAAGCTGCAATATTCTACAGATCCACGCATCCATAAATTGAGCCTTCAGTAACAGTTTAATGCCGATTGACAACTCTTATTTTTTTTGTTTCAGAGGGAGGTTTTGCATAACTTAATATGACTGGATTGTAGTTCAATTGATTATAACATTCATTTTTTGCTTTCCTTCAGTGATATCTGCTTTTGTTCTTGCATATTATCCTCTCTTTAAATACATTTCCTCTATTAAAATATCCCAAAAAAAAAAAAACAGAACAAGAATTTACTTTCCAACTGTCTTGATACTGTCTAATTTTCCAAGCACTATGTAATACTATAGCAATAAAATTTCTGAGACTTTTCAAACAAATGCCATCTGAAGTACCCAATAAGAATCATAAACATAAATATCTGACCTTCGACCAACTGGAGATCGATCCATGAGGTGATCAGTTGGCGGTTCCGTTGCCAGGGCTAGTGCCCCCAGGGTGTCCATGATAAGATTTACCCAAAGAAGCTGTAGAGCAATCAACAGACATTTTTAATGCCATCCTAACTTCATATGTGGCCATAACCCAGAAAGAGAAATAGAAAATCAACCTGCACTGCATTTAATGGAACATCACCAGTAGAAACTGCAGCAACAACATTTATCACTAAGGCGGCCACATTTACTGTAAGCTGAAACTGGATAAATTTCTGAATATTTGCATAGACAGATCGTCCCCATCTGACAACCTACAATCATGGAGAAACAAAATGTCATTATCAGTGGTGCTTCAAATACAAATGAACCTCAATTCTATAAAAATAAAACTCTCATTATACAGTTATTAATCAAAAAGTGCATTTCTAATACTAGTGACAGAAAAACAGCAACTGAAGAGGTGAAGAGCTGACATTCATCACTGCTAAGAACAAATCAAAATCCCTCAAGGTAGTACCGACCTTTACAACTGAAGCAAAATTGTCATCCAAAATAATGATATCAGAGCTCTCTTTGGCAACTTCTGTTCCTTGGATACCCATTGCAAGACCTATATCAGCCTATATCAAAAAATATATAGAATTACAAAGAAAGAAAATAAAAGCTAGTTCACTACATGAGAAAAATACTCATGCACTGGAATGATAATTCAAAACTTTAAAATTAAAATAAAACTGAATAATCTAACCACTAATAGGAATTTTACGAATATACAACAATATTAATAGACATACCAGCCACACTATCAAACTAAATGAACCATTACTATCAATGTCATCATTGTAATGGATACTTACAAACAATACAACCACGTGCCCAAAAGTTACAAACATAAGCTTCAAAAAATTGTAAATACTATGCAAACCTCATGAAGGGCAGGAGCATCATTTGTTCCATCACCAGTTACAGCTACAACATGACCCTTCCTCCTCAATGCTTGTACTAGCAATAATTTGTCATTGGGAGATGACCGTCCCATTACCTGTTACACAGTATTGGTAATAAATGTTATTCGCAAAAAATATACTACTATAAGAGCACAAAAGCAAGGTTGTCATAGTAATTTTATTCTACCAATATCCTATCAGCAATTTCATCTCTCTCTGCATCTGATAAGCCACGAAATGTTTTTCCTTCAATGATGTTTGGTTCTGTAGCATCAGCGAATGAACCAAGTATTCCACATTCCACAGCAATTGCTTTTGCAGTTTTCACATTGTCACCAGTTACCATTTACACCTGTGATTAGAAATCCAAACCACAAAAATAAAAAATCAATTGGAAATTCATTAGCAAAGCATATTTCAATTCTTAATTTAAATACTCAATTAGTATAATATTTGAGGAAATCAAATAAAGCTAGTGTTGGTTTTTGAAATCTTAAAGGCTTCAAAATTCAAAGCAATGACACACTTATTTGGTTAGTGCAGTGAGAAAATGGTATTGTAGGCACAATGATAATAAATCTGTTCTTATTTATGTAGCCTACAAAAATAGATGGTTTATCTTCTATTGAGAGGATAGAAACTTAGTAACTCGGTCCATCTAACAAAAGTTGTCTTTATTTTTTCTGTCTAACGAGGTGATGCCTATGACACCAAAAATTCAAGAGCCATACAACAAAATGTGTTAACTGTGTTGTCAAATAGAAGAGAGGGTAGAGTGATGTGGTTTCATGAAGACTGCCTACAAATGTCATGGCAAGTTTGTAATGACAATAGCTACAACAATGTGGCTGCAAATGCCTTTGGAAATCTAGAAGTGACATATTGGTTTGAAGATATGAAAGCCCTTTCATCTCCACTCATTTCTTTATCATTTTCTAGTTTAAAACCTCTATTAGAAAACTTATTCAATTAATTGTACGTCTGCCATTCCATCAACTCATCTGTATGCAAAACATGTTTTGGGGTTCCATCTGTCATCCCTCGACATCCATGTTGGGTGAGGGCTTTCACCAAATAGCACCCCGTCAGGTAAGGACAGTTGTCTCCCTGAAACATTTCCTTTTTGTTTAAGTTGAAACTCACTCTTCTACCTCTGTAAACCATCTCCCATTAACAGAACCATGCCATAATGCACAAAACAAACTCCTGTGTCTCCCAATAACAGAAGCATACATCTGTTCTCTCATCTTTTTGTTAATGTCTTCCTTTTTGAAACGGTGTAACCCAAGCACCTAAATTAGCATCCCTATTATTCTGCCCAGATTTTAAAATTCTTTTCACCTTGTTTATGATTAAGGATAAGGTTAGTGAGTTAGACATGACAACATGCTTTAATTTTAATTATTTATGTTTGGTTCAGATAAATTTTCAGAATAATAGCTTTCTTTTGTTGGCTTCCTGAGATCTTCTGCAAAAAAACAAAAACAATTAATTCCCCAGAAAAAGCCATTCCCAAAAACCACAAAAGTGATTGGATTTATTTGGTTAAGCAAGTCTTCAATTACATTTTACAATTGTTGAATTTGAGAATAATAGCTTTACATTTGTCGGCTCCATGAGAGTTTTTGGAAACAAAAAAGCAGTTAATTCTCCAGAAAAAAAAAAGTTATTCCTAAGCAAGTCTTAAAACTAGAGTTTATAATTGTTAACAAAATGATTTTAGGGATAGGTTTGGGCTGTACTTTGGGTTGCCACAACCCAACCCAATGCCCTCACTCTCTATTTATAATTTTCAACAATTATGTACTTGATCTTATCCATAACACGATAATATAACTAGGTTTGAGTTTCATAATATATGTTAACATTGATAACGTCAACATGATCACTTTGAATCAAACCTGAATCATGTATTATCAGGCCTAGGTCAAATTAGATTCAAGTTGAAACAAATGACCCTAACAAAATTTCGATAAGCTAAACTTGTTCTATGATCACCCCCAATGAGCATAACCTTCACACAAGCCTCCATTATCAAAATTTCATTCATTTCTTGGCATCATTTATAAAGGGAACAATTTCTATGTTGGTTCACCAAAATCCTATATCTATTAAATTTTCATAAAATGTTGAAAATGCTTGAATATTTCACCGATACATATCACTAAAGTGTCCAAGAAAATCAATATCAGGTACACGAAGAAAATTGAAGTATAGGTATTTCATAGGGTGGACACTTCACTCGCACATATTGGTGATGCACCGAAGTGTATTTTTATCAAATATGCATCATCTATATTTCACAACAAAACAAATTTCTATCAATTTATGAAATACCTTAACCCCAGCCTTTTGACAAAGTAGCACTGCATCTTTGACACCAGGTCGACAAGGATCCTGAATTTCATACAGAAACATAATTTTAGCAGCAGAAAATATTTTAAGTCTGATGCTATCAAATACTAGACATGTCCAATGTTTCTTCATTGAGATACATATAAGAACTTCCATTTAGAAAATCAAAGTGCAAGGAGAAAGACCTAATGAATAAAATAAGAAAATATTAAAATTCTCTGCAACCTCCGAAGTGGCAAGCTTTTTTTACTAAAACTCACATGTTAGGCATCATTTTGAGACTTTAACATCCCGGAGAGGCTGGCTCCCCAAGACTAAATAATAAAAAAAACTGACTACTACAAAGTATGCAACAAAGTGGAGTAGCCATTTATTAGGAATAATTGAAATATGAAGCCAGTAAATAATATGACCAAAGAGCTTTACCTTTAAATTAAAAAGCAAAACTATGGGATATAATATCATAATACAAACAGAAAATAATAACAAAGGTGGCAACGACAGGAAGGTTTCCAAATGCATACCTTAAGACCAACAATAGCCAGTAAAATAAGATCATCCTCTGGTAAAGACCAGTGAGCAAGTAGTTCTTCATTAGTTGGAACTTTTTCCTTTTCGTATGATCTATATGCAATGGCAACACAACGTAGACTATCAGCAGCCATGTCTTCAATAGCCTTTTTGAAAAATGACATCTGCAAGACAGAAAAACTTTACACACATGCATATACACACACATACATATTAATGAACGAGAGCCATCCATACAATTCATATATTAATTTTATTTGCTTTGTTTATGTAACATAAATAAAATAAAACAACTTTAATATTCTCTAGTCATGAAGAAACTATATAATAGAATCAGTTTATGTAACATGCATAAAATAAAACAACTTTAAAATTCTCGTCATGAAGAAACTATATGATAGAATCAGTTGAGATATTCCAGTTTCTCTATTTTCCCAATACATTAGTTCTTTGTATATTCAGGTCTTGTTTCTTGAATGGTAGGGAATTCTTGGTATTTGCTATAAATAGTTCATCCCCCCAAAATATACGGATTAAATTATGTAATGATGTGAATAAAAATCAGAAGGCTGTGATCTATTTTTAAAGCAATTATATAGTGAATCCAACAAAAGAACAGGGAACGGAGAAAAACCAGTTGGCAGGGGGAGGGGGACAAAGAAACACAGTACACAGTAGTTTGAGATGTATTTGGGCAAGATACCTCATCTCCCTCCCAATAAAAAACTGAACACAATCTAAGAAATGCCTGCCCTTAACTGATGTTAACATGTAACAAGTTTATCAAATCAAACCTTCTCTTCATCCATCCCCACCAGCTGGTCGTTTGCATCAATATAGCCTGTACAGCAGGCTAGGACTATCTCGGCAGCACCTTTCCAGTGTATATGGATGTTAGAGTCGGCCTGCATATATGCATAAAATTATGATGCCCTGGCTAAAAGATATGGCCTATTTTTAAGCAATACATTAGCTACCAAGCAATGTTTCAGTTAGTCTAGAATACAAATAAAATAGCAGCATAATTCAATATAATGCCAATAAGATTGTACCGTTTGTAATGCAACACCGCCTCTCTTTTTCTCTGAATTGAATGGAAAAACATGAATAATTGATGTCCTGGATCTAGCATCCGTAAAATTCATCCCAAGCTGAGATTTGATGTAACAGTCATCAATAGTTATAACTTAGAAGCTCAAATGTTAGCCCAAAATGAAAAAGGAGGGGTGGGAAAAGGACAGCACTTCCAAAACACACCTGTATTCCCCAATGTAAAATTGCCTTTTCCGTTGGTGATCCAGAAACCTCAACATCACTAGCACCCTGTAGGAGAAAAAAAAAATCAGAGAAAAGTAGTAGTTCGACCGATGTATGTCTATGTTCATACGCATTTACACTTTTTCTTTCCTCATACCTCAGGTGCATAAACACTACCATTAGTATTCAGCGCAACACCCTCAATGAGCAGGGAGCGAAGCATAGGATTCTCCAATTTGTGGGGAGGATCAATTTTCTTACCCCCAGCATAAGCCTCAACCACAGTCATCTGTCTCATTGAATTGAAAAATGTTAACTAAGAAAATCTGATGCATAAATGCCAAACAAGGCCAATAGAAATGAACTTAATAAAATTCTTAATTTATCCCAATCACATTGGTAGAAATAGAATAGTTATCATTTTGAGCTCCTACTTTATCTTAAAAAGCTCAAAAGATTCTTACTCAAATAAAAGCTTGCACGCATAAAAACAACTAAAACAAGAAACAATTTCAAGAAGTTCTCTCCAAGAAGTTGACGTAACTAGATATAAAAATTTATCATTTAAATCAATATTCAAATACAGCACCACAACTAACCTCATTCATAGTCAATGTGCCAGTCTTATCACTACAAATGGTTGTGGCAGAGCCCATGGTCTCACAGGCAGAAAGCCTCCTTACCTACAATTCAATGTGCCATATTACACAAAGTTTCACATATATTTATGTAAAAATTCAATAGAAGTGCAAACATCAATTGGCATACCAAAGCTTTATCTGCCATCATTTTTCTCATCGAGTAGGCCAGCCTATATAACACAATTTATGGAAAAGGGAGTTAAGTACAAATGAACGAGATTAGATAGTGAACCCAAAGAAAAAAAAAATATTTTAGATATGAAAGAAGCATATGAACAATGTTATGTGGGGCCATATAATGCTTGATAAAAGAATGTGAAAAAAAAAATTATTAAAGATCACATGCTAGGCATCCCCATGAAAATAAAGTATTAGTGGAGATAGAAAAATGGAAAACCAAGCATCAACGATAGATTCTTTATGGGACCCAATGTGGAATTCACTGACAGATTTATGCTGATATATGGTAATTATAAAATTTATGGAAGAAAAAGTAACAAAAACAAAAGAAAAATGAAAATTTTATCAACCATGTAAAATGTAAACAATGTTAAAACATGAATGATGAAAGCATAAACAAAATGTATAAACTAAGAAGTTCTGGTCAAAATGAGCAGACTTACGTTAAAGTAACTGCTAATGGGAGCCCCTCAGGAACTGCAACCACAACGATGGTGACCTATATATTCACTGGGTTATTTTCACTAAATATAATATGGATATATATCTCCATTTGCATCAAAATGCTCTGGTAATACAGTATTTATCATCGCACATACCGCAACAGTTACTATCTTAATTGCACCATCAACAGCATCACCAACTTTAGTCTTGCCAGCTTTAAATTGAGGCGAACCATCCGGGTTTTCAGTATGCCCAGAGAAATATCTGCAAATATAGTTCAATCTTAGACATGCTGATCATAATCTTATCAACAAACCACAAAAATATATAGCAACAACATGATAATAACTAGGTTACCTAGCCAGTAGCACAACCAGGACGACAACAGCAACAGAGAGTCCAACAATACCAATGAAAGTAGCTACACCATTTAAGCGAACCTATATTGAAAACTTACATACATGAATAAGTATAAGAAATAGAAGAACTTTAACAAATCACAACTAAGAAAAGGACCTGCAATGGTGTTTCTTCACCAGTATCTTCTGAGATGCTAGCCATTAGAAGCCCCCATTCAGTATTGATACCAACACCAGTGACCTGTGGTAAGAAATAAACAAGGAAAAAGTTAAATTAATATATTGAATAATTGAAGAAATTTGGTAAAAGTATATCTATATTTCATTGACCCCAAATTCGACATTCAACCAAAGGAATAAAGTCCTGTTAATAATAGTATGCATACAAGCAAACAGCCAACATCCTCCTTTTAAAAAATGTAACATTCTCTATGGTCCTTTTGATAAGAACCCAGGGAGAACCCCACTACAAAAGCTAGTCCTTGTAATTGGAGAGACCATGGGTCGGAATGGTATTTGGAAGATTTTTTTTCAAGAAATATTTCTGTTTGATTATTTATAATTTAAAATAGGTCATGATAATGGAATTCCTTTTACTAGATGACGATAAAAAAATGATTTTTTTAGTATTTTGACTCTTTAGGATTTTGAAATCCTCACGTCGTAAGAGTCAAGGATACGGGGTTCATTAATTGAATATTCAACTTTCTAAAATCTTTTGCTAGACAAGTAATTCAGGTTAAGATGAATGAATAGGAAAAATGCAAAACACAGTTTGCAGAGGGATCCTTTTTGTTTTATTCTATTGTTGAAATTAATTAAAGAAGTTATCTACTTAATCCAACTAGTTCTGGGAATTATCTTATGTGGGACTCAATCGCAAAGCTTGCAATTGGATCCTAACATCCACCATGCTCCACAACCCCAGCACCCAAGTAGGCTGGATGTGCAATAGCCCTTTCACTAGTTTTAGGCAATCACTGTGATGTGTTGGCATGGCATCACTACCCACAAAACCCTCTCTCTAAACTGTCTATGCATTAATTTTTCATTACAATAGTCCCTTTAAATAGTAATGACCTCAATATTTTTTTTTCCAATCCAACAAACAATATATGCAGCAAATTAATTTCTTAGAGACTGCTGAGGATAGAACGATTGCTAACTATTGCTCAAGAACACTATTTAGTTAGACAAAAAATAAAGAGTAATTCTAGAAAATTATACAAATGGTTGACAAATTCGATACAACTAACTAAATCCTATAATTCTTTTGTAGGGATGCAAGACGGTATATGAAGAGTGGATAATCTGCTTTAAATCCAATTCCGAAACACTTACACGATCAACACACAATTTATTGGTCCTTGATATAATTACAACCCACACCTCCACCTATTATGTGTTGATTACTACCTCAACAACGATCCTTTGAAAACTCTTCATTATGTAATCTAAAATCGTCTCACGCTGCAATTGCAAAAATAAACAGGAGAAAGTCTAAATTACCAGCATTGTTCCACTGCCATCAGCAACTTTACATCCAGACATCAGAAAAGGATCCTTAGAATCTTTATGGACCTGCATAAAGGAAAAACAAAAATATGTTGCAGAAAATAAAAATCTAACTTCGTAGGAGATCAAAAAATAACTACTTACAATTTTGCTCTCCCCAGTCATACTTGATTCATCAATTGCAAGAGAGTGACCAGTGATAAGAATTCCATCAGCAGGGACCTACAAAAATTATGAAAGAACTGAATGGCAAAGAAAATGGAACCGACAAGTATAATAAGGAAAATAATAATAGAAAAAGATCAAGTACCTGGTCACCAATATTTAGGGGTATAACATCCCCAACAACAATATCATATATAGAGATCTCAACCCTTCTACCGCTTCTAATAACCTTCTCATGCAAAAATCCAAATAAAAGGTTAAAAATATGGAAACAAAATTGTTACAAAAATTGTAATACAACAATCAAGTTTAACTGAAGAAACAAGCAAACCTCCAGGTGTATATTTCTCTTCTCTTCATTTAGGTCTCGAAACTGAAGAGACTGCTTATAGTCACTTATAGCTGCAGAACAGCAAGAAAAGAAAGAGGTTAACAGGTCATTCGAAGAAGAAACTAATAGAAACCACTATTATAGTTATAATTATAATAACATCTAGAGTAAAAGACTCGATGGATAGAGTGGGTCATGAACTTGGACTACACCAAAAGCTTATCAACGGGAACTTGCAAGAGTCATAGACCAAGTAAATTAACACCGTGTATTATATACCCCTTACAAAGCTAATATAATACCTGTAACAACAATAACAAGAATAACTGCAAAAGCAATGCTTCCCCCATCATACCATCCTTCCTTAATACCCTGCAACAATTTGTTTGTCAAAATGAATGGAAAAAAAATCCGAAAATTCAAAAAATGTTCTCTTCATCAAAGATTATTAAGAGAAGGGCCAAACATAAAGAAAATAGGGTAAAAGACCAGACAAACTAATTAATTGTACAAGATAACATTCAAAAGAATGCATATACATAGTAAAAAATTCATTAAGTCTGGAAACCATTGGATAGCCATAGAGAAATCCAAGAATGGCAAAAAGATAAGGAGTAAGGTTTAAGGATTAATAATTTTATAAAAATGTCTAAATTAGTGGGAGAGAAATGGAAAAAAAGTAAAGAACAATACAAAATTTGGAAAATAGTATTTGTAATATGAGAGACTCACTTTTAGCACTTTCAACCAAGTACAAACAATTGCATCATAACTTCCCCAGCCAATCTCACCTCAGATTTTATCCCAAGTGCCAGTGAAGCTGCTGCAGCTACCATTAAAATAACCAAGGTCAGGTCCTTACAAGCATCCCACATAAACATCTGTGAAAAAAAAAACATTGAAAAAAGAAAGGTCACTATAGTATCCCAATCACAAAGAAGAAACTTGTCTACCCTGAAATCATCAAGTTTTTAACTACTCTGAAAAAGTTATTACCAGAAAACCTCTTCCTTTTTTCCGAGGATAATTGTTGGAACCAAATGAATTCCTACGTTTCAGTAAATCAGCATCATCACCATGAATTCCCTTCTCTAAAT
>Ga0209389_1001998_pt1 | contig 15123 bp, 15 predicted proteins | sample CowpearedBW_FD_187526 | JGI IMG/M metagenome (GOLD analysis project Ga0209389, IMG submission 187526) | Root nodule microbial communities of legume samples collected from California, USA - Cow pea red BW (SPAdes) (version 2) | ecosystem: Host-associated > Plants > Roots > Nodule | place: USA...
GTTTTCATTTCGCTTGTGCACCCCTGCATTTTCTCACTCCCTTTGTTTAGTATTTTTTTGTTTTGGGATGCTATTCTCACTCCCTTTGTTTAATATTTTTTTTGTTTTGGACTTTATTGTTTGCAAACATCACTACTTTTCGCAGCACCCTGCCATCTGCACCCCTTTGTCTTTGTTTATTGTTTTTAACCTGTTTTTGTATTTATTTCATGCTCTCACACATTATTCACGCACTCTCATATTTTTGTTTTTTCCATTTTATCTATTTTTTTTAATTAAATCCCACCATTATAATTTTCTTTTTACAAAAATAAGAGAAAACAAAAATATTTTAAATTATAAAAATTACAAAAATTGAAATTTTGAAAAATGAATTAATGTTTTCTTTCCTTTTGGTGTCTGTCCGGACCGCTCGCGTAGTGTGACATCGACTTTCAAATAATTCGAAAATACAAAAAAAATATATATAAAATTTCAAAATATAAAAATATCAATCCTTTTCAAACAAACAATCTTTCTAAGAACGATGTGATCCTTGGTTCTCCGGTGTGAGAGCCAGTCTTTGTCAGGTTTACCTTCAAAAAATAAAATAATTTTTCAAATATCTTTTAAAGAACTATGTAATACTGATTTTTAATTTTGAATAAAAATATGTAGGATTAAGGTTAATCCTTGTCGGACCCAAAAAAATCAAAACAATATTTTTGTTTCTTTTAGTATTATTTGTCTTATTATTTTTGGCAAAAATTAACATTTTGAAAAGTACATTAACTTTGCATATTTAATTAAAGATATCTCCTTCGGACGGACACATTAGGGTGCTAACCTTCACTACGCGTAACTGACTCCCGTACATAACAAATAACAAAACTAGTATCTAGAATGTAGGTCAACAAAGGAGCACATGTACACCATCTAGAAGCCTTCTCGGCCAAGACATGGTGAGTAGACGATCTAGATGCTTCTAGACGTCTTGGTGGCCAAGGTATATGGTCATCCTTTCTAGATGGTTCTAGAAAGCTTTGCTACTTCTCTCTCCTCCACATGTGCTCTCCATGAGTCAAAAAGCTAAATTACAGCTCAAAACACACAAGCTTGAACGTGATGTTCCTACATACCTTCTTGATATGAAGAAATCAGTAGCGCTCTTTCAACCAATTGTTCGTCAATTATAGATGAATATCACATCGAGGCTATATTGGATGGCCTCCCAGATGAGTACGACTCATTTGTCATCTCTATCTTGTCTCGCATTGATCCCTACATCGTCGATGAGATTGAAGCGCTTCTCCTAGCCTAAGAAGAGCGTCTTGAGAAACATAAACAGATCAATCATCCCTTACAAGCCCACATTACTTCCTCTCAGGTCAATGCCACCTCTTCTTCTTGGTATAATTCTTTGCAACGTGGTCGCTCAGATAATCGTGGTTGACGTTTTCTATCAAGATCTTCATCCCAAACACGTGGTGGCTGATCTTTTCAAACCACTCCATCTCGCTCATCTTATTCAAGAAACATTCAATGTCAAATCTATTTACAGATGGGTCACGGTGCCCCTGATTGCTGACACAAATTTACTCAAGATTATCAACCATAACCTCAAGTCCACATTGCTCAAGCCTCTCCACCTACCGATGACAATCTTGATCAACTTTTTTTCGCCTCCACGGTCCTTGACTCAATATGGTATCTCGATAACAACACATCACACCATGTCACTAACGATGAATCTATTTTCTCTTCTCAAAACTCTTATACTAGTAATGAACGCATAATATTAGGCAATGGTTCAGGTTTGCCAATTTCTTACATTGGCTTTGCTGTTATGTCCTCTGATAATCATAATGCAAAATTTATTTTGAAAAACCTTTTACACGTTGAAGAATCTTATAAGTGTATCTCAATTTGCACATGATAACAAAGTGTTTTTTGAATTTTATTTTGACTTTTGTAATGTTAAACACTAGGGCTCCAAAGTGATTCTTCTTCAAGTAAGAATTAAATATGGGATATACGTCTTTTCTTCTCTTCGGTCAACTACTTCATGCACCATGTTACCCACCATGAACTCCATTGTAAAAAGTTCTCATACTTTTGCTCTATTGCATGCACAAATGGAACATGCTTCCCAAAGTACTATCAAACAAATTCTGTACTCTTGTAATCTTCATATTAACAATGTTTTTGAATTCTGTAATGCATGTACTGTTTCTAAAATTCATCAACATCCCTTCTTAGTGCATATGTTGGTTTTCCTCTAAAGTATTGAAATTATGCCTTTCTTAGTGCTACACAAATTATTAATCACCTTCCAACACCTGTTTTGAATAATAACACCACATCATACTCTGTTTCACAAAAATACCGATTACAACATGTTTCGCATATTTGGTTGCTTGTGTTTTCCTATACTTCGCCCTTTTCAAAAACACAAATTTAATTTCCCGTAATGTTTTGTTTAATAAGCAAATGTTTCCTTACAAGATTACTCCCAATCCCTTTGAGCCTTTTGATTGTTTGCAACCTGTTATCTCATCACAACCTTCTCTAATAGTTCTCCTCCTAGAAAAATCTCTTACCCTTCTGTCTCAACCTGATTATTCCAACACCTCTCATTTATGTTCCACTCCTTTATCTTCTCTAAACACCATCACCGAGCCAAACATAAAAACCTCCCTTGATACTTCTAATCGTTTTTCAGCCTCAGAACATTCTTCAACAAATGATATTGTTGTTCCCTCTCCTCCTCAATCTTCATACATCTATCCAATGAAAACCCAGGCCAAATTTGGCATTTCAAACCCAAAACTTTTGAAACCATTGTCACCAATCTCGTGCCCACTTCTATCAAAGTTGCTCTCACAGACCCTAACTAGTATAGTGTTATGAAAGTTGAATTTGATGTGTTATGTACTAACCATATTTGGACTCTAGTTGATCCACCACCCGTTTCATATGTTATTGGATGTAAATGGATTTTTTTAAAATAAGTATAATAAAGATGACTCTTTGGAAAGACGTAAGGCTCGTTTAGTGGCTCAAAGCTTTAATTAGGTTGAAGGGTTGAATTTCACTGAGACTTTCAGCCCCGTAGTCAAACCAACTACAATTCATGTTGTTCTTTCTTTGGCAATTTTAGCGAAGTGGGCAATCCACCAACTTGACATCAACAATGCATTTTTGCAAGAAATTGTATACATGAGTCAACTGTGAGGATTTTCATCCAATACTTCATAGGTCTTTCTTCTTCGCAAAGATTTGTATAGCGTTAAACAGGCCCTGCGTGCGTGGTATCATAAGCTCAACACAACTCTTACTTAGATGGGTTTTCTATCCTCTATCAATGATTCTTCATTATTTACACAATTTCAATGGTTCTATATTACTAATATTAATCTATGTTGATGATATTTTTTTTGGTCACAGTAAACAATGCCACACACATCAAATTTCTTATTTAAGCTCTTCGCAATCAATTTGCTTTGAAAGATCTTGGTTTGCTCATCTTTTTTATTGGCATTGAAGCATATTGGTCACCCACAAGGGCTCTTCATCTAACTCAAACAAAGTATACTCATCAAATTCTTGATAAAGCTATAATGCTTGACTCCAAACTGCAACCATCACCAATGATTTCTTCTTTAAAGCTTATTGTTGATGCTTCAACAAGCTTCTCAGTTCCCACTCTGTACAGACCTCTCCAATACCTTACGTTCACCAAGCCTGACATCACCTTCTCTATTAATAAGGTGCGCCAGTTTATGCATAATCCACAAATACATCATTGACAAGCTGTTAAAAGAATCCTTCGATATATAGTAGGCACTCAGTCCCATGGCATTCGTTTTTCTCCATCCTCTACAAATTCCTTACAAGCTTTCACTGATGCTGATTGGGGTTCTTACCCTTATGACTGTAAATCAACATCAGGCTACCGTGTTTATTTCGGCAACAACATTGTCTTGTGGTCTTCCAAGAAGAATAAAAGTGGTTTCACGAAGCTCGGCCGAAGCAGAATATCGAACCCTTGCATCCCCAATGACCAATATCTCATGGATACAATCCCTATTACATGAACTTCATATTGTTGTTCCAACTCCGATCATTCACTATGATAACCTTGGAGTTGTTCTCCTCACAACCAATCCAGTAATGGACTCACGAACGAAGCACTTTGAATTAGATCTTCATTATATACATGATAAAGTGAAACCAAAATAAGTTTTTGTTCGTCATATACAAGCATGGTTCCAAATTGGATCTGCTTTACATGACTTTTCGTTAGAAACTCATATTGGTTAATGTCCATCCACCATGAGTTTTCGGAGGGTTGTTAAGGGATATAACATGTGTTAGTTTATATAGGATTCTCCTCATCTCTCTTGTACACATTTGCCTTTCATAAAATAATATAGTTTTCGTTTCATCATTCTTTCCTAGTCTTACATGAAGAGGGGAGAGATGGAGGGAGGTATAAGGGATTCAGTGGCAAAAAAGAAACAAAGAATGAGAAATTAGGGTTTTAATAAAATATTTTAAAGGGTAAAATGAAGAGATTGAAAATTATAAGGGTACAGGAAGAAAAAGTTAAGGTACATGAAAGAGACAACCTACTAAGAATCTATAACTACATTACTCCAATCAAATATTATAACCGAATAAGATGATTTACATATAAATTGATTATTTTTTAAAGGCCATTTATTCTCGTCGTATCGAAATTTTGACTTGCACTCTATAAATTTTTGGATTCTAGATTTAGAATACAATTTTTATATTTTGAAATATAAAATAAAAAAAAATATTTTTTATTTTATATATAATATATTCTTGTATGGAATCGATATGCCCTGTAGGGTATGGCCTTGTCCTTGTCGCTATAGTTGATGAGTGTCTAGCTTCTGTTAGAATGTCCAGCTCTTGTTAGAATGTCCTTGCCTGATTTAGAGAAAGAGGGGGAAAGGGTACTTGCAAGTACTACGACGCTCAATCAAGAAGTATATGAGTTATTGTATTATAACAGAGAGATCAGAATGTCCTTTACCTGAGACTCAACTATTGTTTGTATTGATCTTTCATTAATTACCTTTATAAGCGAATTCCCCGCACCCGCACGTTTACGTCTTTCGAAACGGTATCATTCAATATCGTAGACATTCTACATATTGCAGTGATAAGGACGAAAATTTACTACGAACATTGAACGTGACTCTTTTTTCTTTCCTTGTTGGAATTTTTGTAGGAATACGATTTGTTAGGCCATACTACTTTGAATTCATCACTCATGTATATTTGTTTTGTTTTGCTTATTCAATTTTTTTATTATTTAAAAATTTCTCTTCTATATGTTGTAAAACCCCTATTAAACCCTAGAAATGGTCAATTTGTTGTTGTAGGTTAAAAATCGGAGGAGGGCATGGATATCGTGTGGCAGACTCCAGCAAATCCCCCGCACCTACATGATTACGTCTTTCGAAACGGTATCATTCAATATCGTAGACATTCTACATATTCCAATGATAAGGACGAAAATTTACTACGAACATCGAACGTGACTTTTTTTTCTTTTTTCTTTCCTTGCTGGAATTTGTGCAGGAATACGATTTGTTAGACCATACTACTTTGAATTCATCGCTCATGTATATTTGTTTTGTTTTGCTTATTCAATTTTTTTATTATTTAAAAATTTCTCTTCTATATGTTGTAAAACCTCTATTAAACCCTAGAAATGGTCAATTTGTTGTTCCAGGTTAAAAATCGGTGGGCGGGGAAAACCATTGTAGACTTATTTGCTGAGGAGTTTAAAGGTCGGCCTTATGATTATTATGTAAGAATTACGCCTACTCATTTATATTTGATTTGATGATTTGTCTGTTGGATTTTTAATAAACTTAAATGTATTAACCATTATGGGTAACTAGTCGTTGTAAGTGGTTAATGCACTAGCCGTTGGAGTTTAGGTAGTTAATCAGTTAACCATTTATAGCTGTTTATAGCTGTTTTTATTACAACGGTAAAAAAATGTGAATCTATAAATTGTATTGTGTATTGTATGAATAAACAACACAAGAGGTGAATAAAGTTTTTTTCACAAGAACAAGTAGAGAGTTGTTGTCTACATAGTGCTAACAAAGTGGTATCAAGAGCCAGTTAACTTGAGTGTCTGAGTGGAAAAAAGAGAGCTATAGAACTTGAGTGTTTGAAAAAAAAGAGCAAAGAGCTAAGTATTTGCGAAAAAAATAGAGTGAAATGGCTAGCCTTACAAACAATGTTTCCCTGCCCAAGTTGACAAAGGCTGTCAACTATGACAATTGGAGTTTAAAAATGAAGGCTCTTCTTGGCTCCCAAGAAAGTTGGGAGGTGGTTGAAGATGGTTTTAATGAACCAGCCAACACTACAGGTTGGTCAAATGCCCAATTGAAAGTGCTGGAAGAAGCGTGTATGAAGGACAAGGCAGCTTTGTACATCCTGTACCAAGCTGTGGACGAGTCCTGTTTTGAGAAGATTGCAAGTGCTAAATCTTCAAAAGAAGTGTGGGACATATTGGAGAAGGCGTATAAGGGAGATGACCGAGTGAAGCAAGTGTGGCTTTAAACACTCAGGAGCGAGTTAGAGAGCATAAGGATGAAAGAGACCGAAGGAGTAGCCGAGTACATTACTCGAGTTGAAATCATGGGGGAACCAACTTACTAGAAATGGAGAGACGTTACCCGCTAGCCGAGTTGTGGAGAAGATCTTGAGGTCATTGACAAACGACTTCGAGAATGTGGTGTGCGTGATTGAGGAGTCCAAGGACCGATCAAAGCTCACGGTTGAAGAGCTTGCAGGATCTCTTGAAAATGTCAATTACTCCAAACGAAGATGTCATTTGAAGATGAGAAAGCTCAGAAAACTCAAGGTAGAGGACGATATCGAGGAGGTATAAGAAGCAGTCCTGGTGGTAGAAGCCGAGGACAAGAAGAGAAAGAACAATCCGATCAATAAAATTGGCACGGAAGAGGACGAGGTCCATGGAGAAGAGGTCAATCAAGCAACTCAAATGTTGAGTGCTTCAAGTGTGGCAAGTATTGTCACTATGCAAAGGAGTGCTACTCGGGCAAGTGTTTCAGTTGTGGTAAGTCTGGACATTTTGCCAAAAATTGTAGATCTGAAAGTGGAAAGGAAGAGACGATCAACCATACAAAAGATGTTGTAGAAGAAGCGACATTGTTGATGATGGCGCATAGCTCAGGAGCCGAGCATAAGCAAGTGGAGAACTCGGCAAGAAGACCGCGTAGCATGGAGAATTCAGCAAGAAGGCTCAGTATCGTTGTTAACACGACAAGACAGTCGAGTAGCACGGATAGGTTAGCAAGACAATCGAGTAGGTTGCATAGGCTGGTGAGACATGTAGATAGCCCGAACAGTGTGGTGGAGCGTACAGATACCCTAGACAACATGGTGGAGCGTACAGATACCCTAGACAACATGGTGGAGCATGAGGCCAACTCGGTTAACTTGGTGGAATCGGATAAGTTGGTTGAACAAGTGGATTACTCAGATAGCTCGCTGGAGCATGTAATCCAAAGGTTAGATATTGCAAAAAGAGATTTGCAACATAGAAATGAAAATGAGGTTAGAGACAATTCAATTCTACAAGCAAGCATAGAGAGAAAGAAGTAGGCTTTGCAAAAGCGTTGCTTGGAACTTAAACAAGATGTTTCAAGTTTGCAAGAACAGTCACAAGTAGAGATGAATCTAAGAGTTGAATTGGAGGTGCAAGATGAGGGGTGGCGACTTGCAATAGATGAGGAGATAAATGCGATCGAATGCAACAATACATGGGAATTGTCTTATCCCTTTATAGGAGGTCAGCCTATTAACAAGAATATGGTTAAGAACAAGTTGTCTACTAAGATAGCAAGGAACCCAGTGAATAACAAGTCAGCCAAAGAGAAAAACAAGTTAGTCAAAGAGAGGAACAGGATGACCAAAGAGAAGATCAAGTTGACTATGGAGAGAGTAGAGAACAAGCAGACTATAGTGAAAGAGGAGTCGTCCATGAAGAAAATGAAGAACTTGACTATTCATGAAAGGGAAAAGCACAATGTGAGAAGAGTTATTGCACGTGGACAGCGGGGATGAAGAATAAAGGAACGAAGATTAAGAATAAAAGAAGCATTTAAGTTTATGGGGGAGTTTTGTTGGGTTTTTAATAAACTTAAATGTATTAACCATTATGGGTAACTAGCCGTTGTAAGAAACTAGTTTTTGTGAGTGGTTAATGCCCTAGCTGTTGGAGTCTAGGTAGTTAATGAGTTAGCCGTTTATAGTTGTTTTTAGTACAACGGTCAGAAAATGTGAGTCTATAAATTGTATTGTGTATTGTATGAATAAACAACAACACAAGAGGTGAATAAAGTTTTTTTCACAAGAACTAGTATAGAGTTGTTGTCTACAAAGTGCTAACATTGTCTAATGGTAAGTTTCGCTTGTTTTAACTAGTTACAATTTATGACAAACCTTTCATAATAATTCAATACTCAACAAACAAGTCACGTTAAGGGAATGAAATTTGCTATGGTTCCTGATAGGTTTGGTACCCTTGGTGAGTTGTCGACAATTACCTCGAGTTTATAATAAACATTTGATTTTATATTGGATACTATCAGAAACTAACTATAATAAACATTTGATTTTATATTGGATACTATCAGAAACTAACTAACCGCATTGCAAATGCAGTATCCATAAGAAAAGAATGGATACTGGAGTAATGTCTTGTGATGGTTATTATTATTGTTGTTGTTATTTTTATTTGCAAGAGATGTTTTGAACACTTTCCTGAACAAATGCCATCATTGACTACATACTCCACTTGTTGTGTTCAGCTCAGTGAACTTGATGTTGCCCCAGTATTTTAATTAATTGATAGTTTGTGTTTAACATTGTAGGTTAATGCAGTAAAATGTGGAAGGATTCAAGTAGATGGTGAGATGGTATCAATTTCATACGTAGTTAAACCATCTCAAAAGATAAGCCATTTCTTACACAGGTTGGGTTTTAAACTTTATGCTTTCATTCTATAAATTTAGTAAACCTTGCAACTGATGCCACCGAGCTTTCAGGCATGAACCACCTGTGATGGCTTGTGATGTTCTTATTCTTCAAAAAGAACCAGATGTGCTAACTATTTGTAAGCCAGCATCTGTTCCTGTAAGTATGCATTAACAAATGGGTTAGTGAAGTGCCTATGTTGTAAAACTGTGATAACTCATGTGAAGTAAAATAATTATGCAGAGAATAAGTTCTGTCATGAATTAATTTTTCGTGAAGTTCAAGGTGTTAGGTGAAGAAACATTAAGGATTTTATATATATTTCTAACACCTATTTATATAGAGCTATTTGTGATTGAAGCGTAGATCATAATTCTAATGGTATGTTAAACGCAATGAAAAAGAACTGATTCCTTTATATCATTTAAATTATTTCCTCTGGTTCTAACAAAGGAAGTCAGGAATTATAGTGAATTCTTAATTAGATACCCATGTAATGGTGATATACTTATTGATGGTAGTTTGCTCTAAATTTCGTATATGCAAAAGCTGTGAATTTTAGCTGTTACGTAGGTACATCCATGCGGTCAATATCGTAAGAACACTGTTGTTGGCATTCTTCAAGCTGAGCATGGGCTGACACCTCTATTTCGTATCCAAAAATGCATTTTGGAGAAGAGATAAATGTCATTTGTTGATATGGTTTAACATTTCCAATTGGCATAAATGTAGCTTCTTTCTTGCCCTTAATATTTTTTCACACCTTATCCAGCCACGGTGTCTCCTTTCTCCATTTTGTACTTGCATTTTCCCTTTATTTTTCAAACTTTATCCATTTGTATTTGCAATTTTACCTTGACATGATCATCTCAGCTGTTCATCGTCTGGATCGCCTTGTCTCAGGACTTCTTATTTTGGCGAGAAATGCTGCAAAAGCTGACATCTTTAGGCAACAGGTGACTGTAGGAAGTGATGTTGTTTTGCTATTAACAATATTTTCTTATAGAATATTTAGTTTCTAATACTAAATAAAAGGTTAAACTATTTGATTTTAATATTTACATGACATCCGATGGACAACTATGTTCCTTTAGATAAGTCTTTGAGCCCAGGCAGTCAAATTTACATTATAATTAGAATCGTAGGGGACTCTCTAAATCGTAAATTGTAGTATCATAATACGTATTGTAGATCCTACTCCTACATAGATATGAGATATGTACTCTATAGACAAAATAAATAATTAAAAAATATTTAGTCACAAGGTCGCACTTTAAAATATTGAATTGAACTTAAGCTCATCATAAGCCATAAAAAAGAAAGCATGTCAATTAAGTCATAACTCATGACAGACAAAAAAACAACCTAAATACCTAATTAGGTAAGTCTAAGTAGCCTAAACAACATACAAAATCATCAAATACCAACTACCAAGTCCAAGACAAAGAATACCTAGATAGCTATAGCATAAACAATAGCTATCTAGTATGAATCTTTCAAATTAAAATAAAAGTTGAAGGGATCTTCTTTAGGTGCATCTCCTTCTTGAAGCACATCAATAAAAACATCCTCCTCCTTTAGAGGTGGGATGGCAAGAACATTGTCCTCTTGCCCATTTCTTTGGGCTTGACCTTCAACCAAGTGTTCATTATTTCTATTTGAATTTGGGGCATAATTCAAAAGAGTAGAAAAACCAAACGAAAGGTATTCTTTAGCATTATCTCTCCTTAAGATTTTGGTCACTTGGTCAAATTCTTAATTTCATCTAGGAAAGGCTCAAAATATATTTGAAAGTTCAGACCTATATTTCATTAAGTAAATCCTAGTACAATGAGAATATTTATCAATAAAAGTGACCAAATAACGAAACCCAAAGGATGTGACTTGACTTGAACCCCAAATGTTAGAATGAATTATAGACAAGACATTATTGCATCTTGTTTCTGTTCTGTTTAGAAAATGATGAGTCCATCTTCATGCTCAAAACCGTAAGAAGGAATGGAGGAGAATCCATGGATGCTAGGAAGGAGGCTAGAGGAATCCAGTAAGAGGAGCTCTAGCATAAGTTGATTCACAAAAGGAGAGGTGTGTGGAGTCATCTTAACAAAGTTTCTCTACTATATTCATAAATGATTTTTACAAGGTCCTAAGCTCTATTTATCGGAGAAAAGGAGAGCTAGGTGGTCTAGAAAAATGTAGGGAGAAAGGATCTAGAATGTGGTAATTGGAGCCATAAAGAGAGCATGAGGAAGGTGTGACCTTCCAACTAAGCAAGTCACATGGAGCTTGCCCCTAGGAGCATAAGGAGTAGCTTGGTGGACAAGCTTAGCTCGTGAAGGATCTAAAATCTTTTGAAAGTTTGCGCACTTCTCCAAGGCCCAACAAAGAGGATTTTACTATTTTGTTTATTCACTAAAGCAATACATCAACTTCTTTATTTATAGAGATCTCAAACCTTAAAGTAATAATTACAAGAGATCTATAGAATCTTTTAAGAGCTTATAATAACTTCTAATAATACATTTAATATACTACCAACAACTTTTAATATTGCATTTAATATTCAACTTACAACACTCCCCCTCAAGGTGGTGAATGGATATCTATCATTCCCAGCTTGCATGTGAGATTATGAAATCGCTCCATGGGAAGACCATTCGTGAACAGATCAGCTAACTAAGGTCTAGATGGGATGTGGGAAGTAGTGATAAGACCACTATCCAGTTTCTCTTTAATAAAGTGTCGATCTATCTCTATATGTTTAGTCCTATCATGCTGAACTGGGTTATGAGCAATGCTAATGGCTGACTTATTATCACAATAAAGGATCATAGGTTCTTCACATGCCACTTTAAGATCATTTAGGATAATTCTCATCCATAGCAATTCACACAATCCTTGTACCATAGCTCGGAATTCAGCTTCTGCACTAGACCTTGGAACAACATTTTGTTTCTTACTTCTCCAAGTCACCAAATTTCCACCCAAGAACATGCAGTATCCTGAAGTGGATTTTCTATCTATGATAGACACTGCATAATCTGCATCAATATACACTTCCATTAATAATTTTTCATTTCTCTTAAACAGTAATCCCCTTCCTGGACTTTTCTTCAAATATTTGATATGTAAATGTGGATTGAACGAAGAAGCTACTCTTCCATATGTGGTGGAGGTAGGAGTGGGCACAAGGTAAGTTGCCAAGGGAAAGTGTCAAGGATTCATCTTGGAATTAAAAGGTCTACAAATACAACAAGAATTTTTCGTGTTCCAATTGGGAAGGGCTGGCATCTTTTTGGGGTTAGAATGGTTAGCAAGTCTCAGAGAAGTGAGGGTTGATTTTGGGCAGTTAAAATTGACAATAGGCAAGGGCGAAACAGAGCTGGTTCTATCAAGTGAACCCACCATATCTAAATTTGATTCTTCCTTGAAGAAAATGATGCAAGAATTAAAGCAAGAAGAATTATTTTCAAGCCCCAAAAGGACTGCCACCTCACCGCCATTATGACCATGCTATTCATCTCCAAGAGAGAGTTTCTATTCCTAATATCAAACCGTACAAATACTCTCACTAGAAGAAGAATGAGATAGAGAGATTAATCCAAGAGATGTTGCAAGCTGGAATTATTAGGCCTAGCATCAGTCCCTATTCAAGTCCAATTATTTTAGTCAAGAAAAAAGATGGAGGATGGAAGTTCTGTGTGGACTATCATGCCCTCAACAAAAATCACCATACCCAACAAGTTTCCTATTCTAGTAATAGAAGAATTGTTGGATGAATTGGCAGGGGCAACTATATTTTCAAAGTTGGATTTAAAATTCACGTATCATCATATCCAAATGAGAGAAAAAGACATTGAGAATATTGCCTTTCGAACTCATGATGGTCATTTTGAGTTTTTAGTCATGCCATTTGGGCTGACTAATGCACCCGCCACTTTTCAGTCATTAATGAATGAGATTCTTAAGCCCTTTCATACAAAAGTTTGCGTTAGTCTTCTTCGACGACATTTTGGTATATAGTCCAACTATAGACATGCTTGTTCAACTGTTGACGGAAGTGTTAGAAGTGGACTTTAAGCTTAATATAACATGGTATCAAAGCCATTGTTTAAAAAAAAACCTATTCTAATATAAATACCTTGATGTGAGGGAGGTGTATTGGAAGTCCCACATTGGTCAGGAATAAGGTGATTTCAAAATATATGTGGTAGCAAATCTCACCTTACAAGCCAGATTTGAGGGGTTGAGTTAGGCTTAAAATTCATTTCTTAACATGGTTTTAGAGCCATGGGTTATTGTGCCACCTGCTATAAGGAAGTTTGTTGTTTGTTGGGCATGTTGTTCCACCTGCTATCGGGTCGCTATTGGACCACCCATTAATATCTATTTCTACGCTCGAGATGTATATACCTCGGCATGAGGGGGGTGTATTGGAAGTCCCACATTGGCTAGGGATAAGGTGATTTCAAAGTTTATAAGTGGGTGCAAACCTTACCTACAAGCCGGTTTTGTGGGGTTGAATTAGGCTTAAAGTTCACTTAAGAGGAAGTGTTGAAAGTGTTGCAGGAAAATCAATTGAAACTCAATAGAAAAAAATGCAGTTTCAGGCAACTGAGTCTGGAGTATTTGGGACACACAATTTCTAAAATGGGGTGGCTGCTGATCCAAAAAAAGTAGAAGCCTGTTCCTAAGGATGCTAAAGCTTTGAGAAGATTTTTAGGAATAACAGGGTGTTATAGAAGATTTGTGCAAGGGTATGGCAGGATTACTAAGCCTCTTACACAATTATTAACAAAGGAAGGATTTAATTGGTCAGATGAGGCTCAACAGTCTTTGGAAGCTTTTAAAAGTGTTGTTTCTCAATTGTCCATGCTAGCAGTTCTAGACTTCACAAAGCCATTCACCTTACAAACTGATGCATCTAGTAGAGGACCAGGGGCTGTGTTGTTACAAAACTCCTTCCTTTTGGGGTAAAGCTTTATCAGAAAGAGCCCAAAAGAAATCGGTGTATGAGCAGGATTAATGGCAATAGTACATGCAATTCAAAAATGGAAGCACTATCTTATGGTAGACATTTTATTATACTAATAGACCAAAAGAGCTTAAAATTCCTCAATGAGCAGCATATGTTGACTGAAGAACAATTTAAATGGGTTTCCAAGCTCCTGGGGTATGACTTTGAGATTCAATTCAGACCAAAAAAGGAAAACCAAGTGGCAGATGCCTTATCACGTCGTGAATATTTTATGGCTGTATCCTTGTTCCAAAAAGACGAATGGGAGACATGGGAAACCGAAGTCCAACAAGATGAGAAGTTGAACTCTTCAGGCGTGACTTATTGGTCAACGATGACACTCATGAAGGCTATGAATTGAAGAAGGGTATGTTATTTTATCAAGGAAAATTGGTTTTACCCAAGAAGTTTTCCCGCATCCCTTTTATCAGTAAGGAGTTGCATGAGTCTCATTTAGGAGGTCACAATTAGGACAGTTGTGTGACAATGGTCATTTAGGAGGACATATGTCTTTTGTATCTTAGTTTTGGAAGGAAAGGTTGTGGAGAGAGAGGTCTCTCGAATTACCTGAGTTGTATTAGAATTTTGTTCTCATTCCCTACTTCATTGGTAAGGAACTAGACAATATTGGAATAAAGAGTGTCTTTCTGTACAATTCGTTATTCAGGGTCTATCAGAAATATACAAAAGGTAGAGAATGAATTTGAGAGCTTATTACCCTCTCTTGGGTTCTCAAATTTATAATGATATTGGAAGTTTAGATATAATGAATGAAAGGAAGAGAAAATAAGGTCTCATCTTGAAACTAGATACATCACAAAGTACACTGCAACTTCTCTATAAAGTCTATTTAAGATGACCTATTCTAACGTACACTAAAGTTCAATTTCTTCTTTTGTGATATCAATATCTTGACATGCTTGTAACACATAATTTATTTTGTTTTGTGTGAAATTTTTTATACATTATCACTATAGAGTTTAATTGTTACAGATAGAAGCTGGTTTAGTCCACAAACAATATATAGCAAAAGTAGTTGGAGAATTTCCTGAGGATGAGGTATCTTTTAT
>Ga0209389_1002001_pt1 | contig 15111 bp, 18 predicted proteins | sample CowpearedBW_FD_187526 | JGI IMG/M metagenome (GOLD analysis project Ga0209389, IMG submission 187526) | Root nodule microbial communities of legume samples collected from California, USA - Cow pea red BW (SPAdes) (version 2) | ecosystem: Host-associated > Plants > Roots > Nodule | place: USA...
TATATATATATATAAAAGTATATTTTATTTATATGTATATATACTATATTATATTATATTTTATGTGTAAATATATTATTTATTTATATATATTTTTTAGATTATTTAATAAATTATAAATAGTTTAGTAATTTAAGCGGGTACGGGTATTTGGACGGGTATATATATATCCTCATCCCCATCCCCATCCCCAGTTGAAAATTTCGGGTATTACCCATACCCATACTCATACCCAGTCAAAGCGGGATTCCCCATCAAAACGGGGACGGGTTCGAGTGATACCGGGCACGGGTTTATTTGCCATCTCTATACACAGGTCATAAAACAATTTGTCACCGTTGGGGTTTTGAACCCTGCGTGTAGTTGTTGCAGCTGCAGAGAAACCCTGGCAATGGCAGCTACGGCAATACACAAGTTTCCGCAATACCAATACGTAGACGCAGTTCGTTGGCTTCCTCAATTATCTCCACTAGATCGATTTGCAGTTCTTGCTCTATTTGATTTTGATTCCGATGCTTCATCTATCCAAATCCACTCTCTCGCCTCAAACCCCTTCTCCCTCCAACCCCAATTCTCGTGGTCCTCGCCGTCCCGCATTTCCTCTCTCAAGACCTCGCTCTTCCTCCAGAAGCCCCTCATTGTCGCTTCCACCGCCGCCGGCTCTCTTCACTTCCTCTTCGCGGATTCCTCGGACGCCTCGTTCGACTCCGAGGTATCGCTTCCCGAGGGTACGCTTCATTCAGTCCCCGCTTCTTCCGTCGACTTAATGGATGGTGGCGTCGAGTGCGTCACCGTCGGGGAGGATGGGAAGGTCAACTTGGTTGGTGTTGGGGAGTCGAATTTGAGTTGCCGTAGGTTGTTTGATAGCGGCGGCCTGGTGTCTTACACGGCGGCCAGGTGGGCCTCGTCGGTGGAGTTTGCTACCGGTGGGTACGGCTTCAGCCTTCAGTGGTGGGACCAACGGAAACCGGGAGGACCGGTTTCTAATTTTAAGGGTAACTGGTAAGAGAAAAATGTTACGGCCGTGAAAGCGCATTTATTTCATCAGTGATTTGAAATGGATGCCATGTCTCCCTCCAAATGCTTTACATCTAGAAATTTATGGCTGTGTTAGAAATCTACTTGATGGTTGCCATATAATTATGTTTGCAGGGATAAAAAATTGAGTTCAGGGATTGTGCACTCCATTGACATTCATCCGTCCCGAAAGCACACCTGTCTGGTAAGATGCGTGTATTCCACTTGTTATTTTGTGGATTTGATCATAACATAACAAATACATGCCTCTTTGTGAATGTTCATGCAAAGAGCTGGGAGCGTTGTTTAGGTTTTTAGATTTTATTATTTTCCCATTCGATGGCTGATGCTGTTACTTCTTTATGCTCAGCAGTAGACTACTCTAGTTGAATGAATAGAAGTATTATTACCCAGCTAAAGTTGAATTATGAATGTTGCATAATGCCGAGAGAACTAAAATGCTCTTCTATGATGTGTTGTTAATGTGCTTTATCTGCGATCTAACAAAATTTAGGGGTGGTTTAATGACATTATGGGAGCTGTTATCTGTCTCACTTCTGCATTAACAACTGCTCTGACATAAATGAATAATAGAATGAATGATAGTTGATTTTTTATCAGATTTTAATAAATCAAACTGGTGGTTTGGAACCATAGAGTTGCTTAATACTTTTTCTTGCATGCTGCTGACATATCTGGGATTATAATATATGCTCAGGCTGGTGGCTCCTTGGGTACTGTTTTTGCCTGGGATCTTAGGTGGCAGCAACAACCAATTATACTTTCTGGTGCAGGGGCTGGAACTGGGGCCGGCAACACTATGGTCCATTCAGTATCTGAAAGTGAGGTTTGGGAGGTTCAGTATGACCGTTGCATAAAATCAAACACTTCATCAACCAGGATCTTACCTTCCATGATCTGCTCCGAGGATGGAATTCTCGCTGTGATTGAGCAAGGTATACATGTTCATTAGATTTGCAATATGTTAACGTGCAATTTACGGTCTGTTTACAAGTCAGTGGAACCAGAAAATTTAGGAACAGTATTTTTTTCTTAATGTTATGTTTTCATTGCTTGTATTTTGTTTTTAATTACCAAAATATTACCGCATTTTCGTTTTGTTTTCTGTTTTCTAATATTGTGCAGGAAATGGTAAAAATGAAGTGGCCTTTTTTTAATTAAAGCTAAGCTAACATTTTTTCAAATCAAACAGCTTTTTAATATACTCAAATGGTGGGATTGATTTGGTGCTTGTGTGATGTCTTTATTGTATAGGTGAGGAACCTGTTGAGCTTCTAGCTGAAGCTTGTGCAATCAACAGCTTTGATATTGATCGACACAATCCATCGGTGAGTGACTGACAGCTAATATACTCTTTGCATTACTATTATGAGGGAATTATTTTGTTGTTGCTTTTTAGCTCTTAATTTTTCGTTTCTTAAAAACAGATCAAGTGTGCTTGTTTCTTCGTTGTCACACTTATCCTTGGTTGTTAGGAAAGTGAGAAACCAAATCCTTGGGTTTGCATCCATGGATTTTTTAAATGGAGAAACAAAAGCACTGTAAATGGTTTTTGTTTACATTAACAAAGTAGAAATGGTAGAAAGAGAAAGTGAGAAAAATGAAGAAAGTGGTAACTTACTTTCTGATGTTATGCAGGATGTGATATGTAGTTTAGAATGGGAAGCAGTGGCCATATTGACAAGACAATAACATTCAGAGTTTCTACCATTGGTGGCTTGAATTTCAGAAAGGATGAGTTTGCAACTGATACGAGGAGTGGAGCTTATAAGGGACTATTTATGCTTTTTATGTATTCCGCAATGTTCTATTCCTTTTGTAAAGCCATTTGCACGCAAATGGATTTTGGGATTGTACAATATGTAGCATTCGTAAAAGTGATTCAAAGAGGCACATCCTACCAATTCCTACTACCACCCGAATTACCTAAAATGCATTCCCTTGTTAATGATGGTGGGATCTTTATGCTGAAAGTCACTATAACTGTCAACTATCTTATTCGTGAGCTGTTTTAACCTGATCACATAAAACAAGAGTTGAAACGGCAATTCCGTAGTCAGTGCTGTTTAGAGAATTGCAAAAGCATAAATTATTTCATGCTTTTAACCTTGACATTCATTTATGGACTTACTTTATCAGGTCAATTACCATAAGGTATCCCGGGTTTTGGATTTTTATTTATTTATTTATTTTGTTTGAAATGAATTCCAGGAAATGAGCATGTGAACACGAGGGTTATTTATTTTTTTAATTTATGTTTAGAAGAAAGAACGAAAACGCAAAGAATGGATGTGAATCCTTCTCTACCAAGGATTTGAAATTGATGTGAAGCCCATCCCCTGCAGCACCATCTCTTCCTTTTTACTCCATATATTGGCTGCAACAAACAAACCAATAAATTAAGGAAAATTCGTGATACTTCAATGCCGTGAGTTAATTCGGTTTTCTTTTTTAACTGGAAGCGAGATTTTGATTATATGCAGTATATATTTATTGAATTCTATATGCAATAAGAAAACTGATCAATGATCATACAATGTTAGTCTTGTTTTCTTATTTTTATCTATGAATTATGGTTTTTAGTTTAATATTTTGTACTGTATTTTTTAGATTTTTCAAATTCTAAGAATATAGTGAAGTTTTAACCAGTCACTCCAATTACGCAACCATTACTAATTCAACCGTTCGATTGATTCAATTTCAATCACTTAGCAAGATATAACAAACTCAACTCATTCAAACTTTGTATCACTATAGTAAAACCAGTTGTGTTTTAATTTAAAATTTATTTTTAGTTTCAGACTTCACTACAATTTGTTAACTTCTTTAAAATTGTTTACTCGCCTATTTTTATTTTCTTAAAGTAAGGTTTCTTTAATTAATTTTGTTTGAGTCCTGTTTGGTTTGGGAGGAAATAAAAGCATAAAAGGGAAAAGCAGAGGGAAGGAAAGAATGTTAATTAAGAATTGGGGTTTGATTTTAGCGGCAAAACCAAAATACGCGCCTCCAGTGTCGTCCTCTCTCGACGGAACCCAACGGTGTGGATTGGAAGAACAAAGGGCGAAATGGAAAACGCCACCGTAAATCTTAAGCCACATGGAGAAGATCTGAGCGGCCGCGTTCATCAACTCCCCTGCTGCGTCAAGCACGACGGTCCCGCCTCCGTTTCCCACTACTTCAAACCCAAACCCAACGGCGTCTCGGACGAAGGTTTGCCGTTACAGGAAGCGCATTTCAGAGGAAGGCTACTCCAGGGAACCACTCTCCAACTTCCTCACGGTTACACTGGTATATCATTATCTCTGTCTCCATCTCTCATATTTATATGTTAAATTTAACTGTTCTTTGTTGTTGACAACAATTGATGCAAATGGATGAATGTTTTCTGTTCCTGTTTGTGGCTCGGTAGGTTTTGTTTTGGCTAAGAAAACATCGCCTCCGTCGTCTAAACAAAACTCGAATTCTTGGGTCACCAAAGCAACGTTTCAGGATATAACCTATTGGAACCATGACTACGTTCCTTCCCATAACGATGAATTGCTCCGAGCTTTTCATTGGCTTACTGTTGCAAAAGCTGTAAGTCGTTTCTGATTCACTCACTTTGGGAGTGCGGTAGTTTGATTTAGTTATTGGACATTTTGGTTAGATTAAAACTCAGTATTTACTGTTTGTACAATGATGAATTTTTCAGTGTTGTTTTTCTTCATTATGCATTAGGAAATCCAGGGTGTGTGTATTTGATTGCCATATATTTGGGAAATTGCTTCTTGATTATATGTTATGAGGTCTGCTGTAAAAGGTGTAGTTATCATGCAAAATTTTCTCTCCAATCACACAATGTTAACCTAAAAATTAATTTTTAGATTTAGCCTAAAGCTTGTTGAGTTGTGACTTGTGACTAGCGTAGACGTTAAGGGGATTTTGCTTCTACAATGTCGTTTGTGGAGGCTAGGCTGGTAGCTTGGACTTGGAATGTCTCCACTTGATTATCTCAAGGCAGTGTTCAGACTTACATTGTTTAGAACTTTGTTCTCTCTGTTTAGAAACTTAAATTGTTTGCATGCTAGGACTTAGGAGGCAGAGAACAAGGTAGCCCATGTATTACCGGCTTCGTCTCTTAGGTATTGAAAAGTTCTTGTTGGGTATAGGATGCACTACCAGAAGCAAAAGTTCTGGCCCTTCTTCACGCACTGCCTTTGAATTTCACCAAATTCATTCAAAATTTAAAGTAAATAAAATGCTGATGGGGAACGAAGAAACTTGTATTTAAATGATTCTGATTTGTTGTTTGTCAATTATTGTGTCTATCTCCCATTCATAGCATCTAAAAGTAGCATGTGACAAACAAATTCATTTAATTGATTCAAAAGATATTAGAAAGAGACAAATTAATGTTAACTGCCACGGTGTTTTAAGTTTACCTTATCCTTACTATATTTTGCTTGTGAGTGCAGCTGCACGATCCTGTGACACCTGAGGAATTAGCTTCGTCGTCTTTATCACTCTAGTGATGGTCTGCACTGCTTATGAAATTCTGTATCTGTCAAATTTACTCTTAATTTAGAGCTGTAATATTTATGTTTTAGTTGCACATTTTCGTTGTCTCCAACAATCCCAATCTATTGTATTACTTGCCCTTGGACTGAAAACTATCCATTTTTCTCCATGTTAATACAATTTGTCTTTTACGATAGCATGCTGTCTGCATGCAAATGCCCATCATGTCTAGTTTCTCTCCAGAAGGAGAAAATCTGCAGAATCCACATCCATTAGAATTAGATATTTAGAGGCAGAAAAACGAATGTGAGTTTAAAGATCTCAGTTGATATAGCTTGTGAATGATTCTATGAAAAGTATCGTGTCTCAGGATTATTATGGATTCGAATTAACTCCATTTTTTTACTAGGACAAAAATATGTTAACTATGTCATACCACCTTATTTGTTTGTGCTGGGGACGGAGGGAAAAGGTTCTGACTGCAGGCGAAAAGGCTGGAACTTCAAATTTTCAAAATTATAATGTTTACAATTCTTTAGATTTTAGAGAACTTTTCTCTTTGCCGGGACTGATGCCTGTAAAGATGACACAATGGAGCTGGTTGGGAGGAGTTTCTCTCGGGAAAAAGGGATCCTAATAATGATATTTGTCCAGTATAATTAATCATGTTTTCATGCTCTGTCCCATTGTAGAGCAACGTTATAATACCGTGCCTTTGCAGCCTAAACCAGTAACCTGATATTCTAGGTCATTAGAAGCCACTGCCCTAGAAGATTGACAACTATATATTAAGGAAAGATGTATTAATTTTTTAGTTAAAAAGTTAAGAGGGAATTCCAATTTTAAAGGTAATTTTTAAAAATTATATTAATATACTATTACTTAAAAGACAAAATTTAAATGTGATTTCTTAAATAATTGTTGCAATTTTTTTTTCCATCAAAACTGGATGTGGAGTTTTATACCATATAACAAATTTTGCAGAACATTTATGTAGGTTTTTAAAATAAATTTTTTTCGTTCAAATTATTAAAGTGAAATTTCAATTTCAATTGAAAAAAATATTTAAAACATCAAATTACGTGTGATAGGAGGTTTTAGTATACAATTCTCGTCATTGTTTTCATGTATGTACTATAAAAAAAATCTTTCTTTTTATGTAAACCAAGTATAACACTTATGAAATATTTAAATTTTTTTAATAATATTAAATCATTATTTTTAACTGACAAACTAATCATAATTTTTGACATGATTAATCTGGTATTGAGAGGAATCATAAACAAATAAGGAAAAATATCAGAAGTGGTATTTTTTTCACACAGGAGAAAGACAAATCATAAATAAATAAGGAAAAATCAACTAAATGAAAAAAATGTCAGAAGTGGGATTTGAACCCACGCCCTCTTTCGAAGACCAGAACTTGAGTCTGGCGCCTTAGACCACTCGGCCATCCTGACTCTTGTGATTTGTAGCGTAAGGTTAAAGATATAATACTTAATATTAACTATTACAAGCAAAGTTGCTAAACATAAAAATGAAAAGAAATTGTGATGAGGTGAATGTGAGGGAGAAAAATTAGAGGACAAGAGGTAGCTCTCTGGCTGCATAGGCAGTTAGCACCTCAGCTTTATCCATAAACCAGAACTTTGGCTCCAACGAACCTCACCTCACACTGAAAATGGCTACCGTCTCCTTGGCCTTGGGACTTTTACCTTGCTCTTCTTCTTCCACTCGTCTCTCTTACACTTCACTTCGATTCCCTGCATCAAACAGCGCCAACTCACTCCACCTTAGTTCTTCAGCTTCCATCTCCGCTCCACTTCTTCGTCAAAAGCTGTGCACAGCTCCTTCTCCTCTCCCTCCAACCCTTCGCCCTCTCACCATTGTATCCGCTAAGGGCTACAAAATGAAAACCCACAAGGTCTCTTTCTATCTCTCTCTCTCTTTCTCTATTTTTCCGACTTCATTCCGGGTTTTTGGAAATTGAATTTGGTTAATGGATGATAAAGGCATCGGCAAAGCGGTTTAGGGTGACGGGGCGAGGCAAAATTGTGCGTAGGAGAGCTGGTAAGCAGCATTTGCTTGTCAAGAAGAACACCAAGCGCAAATTACGACTCTCCAAAATGGTTAGATTATGTTAATCCTATTATTATTCTCTCTATTTTCTCCTTGCTTAACCTAATCAAGTTAATGTTCCCACTGCACTTTTTGTTACCCGTGTTTGGTGAATTGTCTGGGCGTTTAGATATTGGATGGATTTTGTGATGGCCAATGACTGCTTTTATTGTTTTACTAGTTGTCTTTGGGGCTTGGTTGTGCATTGTGTTAGTTTTCCTTGTTTAGACTGCATTTCATTAGAACTTTACAACCTTAGTGTGTTTGCTAGCTTCTTTGCTTTGGTTTTAATTATGAGATTAGAAGAATAGCGTTGCCTTTGGAGGGTCAATTCTGTCTTCTAATCTGCTCTCCCATTTGACCAGAACATTAGCTTAAGCTTAGATATATATTTGGATACTGTTTCCCATCAATACCTATAGAAGAAATAAATAAATTAAATGAAAAAAAACCTTCTTCATAAACTAAAGTTGGCTTAGATACATATAAATTAAAAATCATCTTTTGGAAAAGTTAATATGAGAATTAGAGAAGTCTGTTTGTTTTCTTTCTTATTTTCTTCTGTTATAAGTGCTTAGAGAGAAATTTATTCAAACAAACTTTAAACATCTGCCCTTATGAGCAAATCTGCAATGCATAAGTAATGTTCAATTAAGGTTGTAGTTGAACGGAAGTTTGCCACTTTCCAATTCACAAATTAATACAACCACGCTTTCAGTGACTCATGTAGTTAAGACTGTTCAAAAACAATTTGAATTGAACTAAATTGATATTCAAGTGAATTTCATAAAATCCTGAATTGTACTTTTAGATTATTTTAAAAACTGAATTGTTCTTAAATAGAATTACCTTAACTAAACTGAACTACATCTTATAAGATTGAAAAATATGTTTTAAAATAAGATATACATTGGTAATAATTCAAATAGTTCGAACAATTCCAAATAGTTTAGTTTGGCTCAGTTCAGTCAAATTATATTGCCCAGTTTATTTCATCTGAACAACTATACAGTTTAATCTAGTTTTTTTAAACCACTTTTAGAGTTCAGTTCAGTCCATGCATTTTGTTTATCCTTATTTAATGCATGCCATATGATAGTTTGTTGCATTCAATGTCTGTATGTTGATACTTGAAAGCATTTTTTCTCTTATGCATAATTTTTATGGAAGAAAGAGCTTGCAACAAATAATAAGTCAGAAAATATTCAATTCAGCCTTACCCCTCCCTTTCCTATGAAATGTTAATCTATTTTTATCTTAATGATTTCTAGTTTTCTGCAATCGAACATTCACCAAATACCAAATTCAAGTTTAGAATTCTTATTTCTTGTCTCCTACATGTGGACTTTGTCTGTAATGGGTTTCTTCTTTCAGATAATTATTGTAGAGTCCTACTAATGAGTGCTTTAAGGGGATTGATTAAGGAATAATAAAAAGAAAGTTCTATAAGAAATCATGATGGGGGAGAGGTTTGTTTCCTAACACTTCTCCGTCAAAGCTTTCCATATTTAATTCTTTAATCAATGTCACTCAGCTGTTATCATTTTCATCATTGTTTATATGGTGTCATTCTATTCAGATGTAGCTATTTGATTTCGAGTGATCTGTGTAGTGTATAATTGAAATTTGGAGATTATGACAGTTTTGAACTTGATATGTATGATGAACAAGCCTTTTGGAGCATCTGATATTCAAAACATGACATTGATTCTTTTTTTAGCCAAAGTCTCAGTCATATGTCATTGAACTGCCTTGAGCAGTTTATTCCAAGTTGCATATGTTCTGTGCTCATTTCAAAATCCTAATTTAACAAAGCATCCACGATTTTCTTGTCCAATATCAACAAACTACTTCAATTTTATGTGATAACTTAATGTGAATACAGCTATCTATAACTTGCATCCTTGAAAGTGAAGTAGTATGCAACTCTATAAGCTGATTGAAATATTATCAATTGAACTAATATTACCTTTGCTTTTTTTAATTGAAAACTTTACAAGAGATAAAATGATATCACCCCTCATGAGAGAAATCCGGGTATTGAGCTTCTTCTCATCTTGAACTAGTGACTTCTGCCTAATCCATATCCATCTCAACAGTAGTTGAATTTCTAGAATGACACGGCTGGATTAAGCTGTTATTCTTGTTGACCTTGAGTTATTTTTTGGCTAGGATTTGGACTATTTTATTAAATTATGGGTTTGGTTTTCTCGTGTCTTAATTTTTTTATCGTCTTTTACAGCATCCGGTCAGCAGGAGCGACTATGACAACGTAATTGGAGCCTTGCCATATCTGAAAGTAAACAGAAATGCTAAATAGATGTCGTGTTTGCAAAACTGAGTCAAAAGCCTAGCTGTGTTTTGTCGTGAATTGTGACGCCTCCAATCTGCTTTCAAATGAATACAGTTTGTTTTGGCTAATTGAGACATCGATATCTTTAGAATGTGGTTCACCTTTCTGTGTCATGTAACAATGGCTATTTATTGACATCCCAGTATTGCTATTTGTTTCCCATCTTCCTGTTTATCTCTGCATTTTTATGGTAAGCTATGATAAATCATGTGAGCATCATAATCTATTTGGTGAGTTATGTAGAATGAGGAATATTAACAAAATACTCTACAATACTTTCTTCTCAGATTACTATTTACTGTTACGTGATATACTTATGTGGAATCTATCATGAATTCTATCTAATAATGAAGAGTAGTTAAAGTGTGTAGCTGGCATATGTTTTACTTTACAGATTTGATAAGTTGAAACACGGTGTTCCGGGTTTTTACACTAATATGACAAGTGAATTTGCTCAGGATGTGCAACTTTCATACTTTTTTTATGGATGAAGTTCGAATTCAGGTTATTGCTAAAGAAAAATTAAGTTTGTTTCTTGCGTATATCTTGATTTTTTTTTTTTTTTACGATGTAATGAAGGATATTTCAAAAAAACTGAAGAGGGATATTAGTGAAATTGTTTATAAATTATTCTTTTAAAAATACTATTTACTGTTAGATGGAATTTGCGAATGATTTCTATCTAATAATGATGAAAAATATGCTGAATAGTGTGTAGCTAACGTCTTGTTAGGTAAAATTTAAGGGATACACAGTTGATCATTGTTTTTCGAGGAACATGAGTAGATAACTTGAAACTGGGTTTTTGCGTTCATCCTTTCCTGTGAAGATCAAATTATATTTTTTATCGGTTGAAATTCGTTCGAAGTTATAAAATTTAGTATAATGATTTTTTCTTGATTTTAAAGTTTTTAATAAATTTAATTAATAAAAAATTATGTTTGTAGCACTCTTCTTAAAAGTTATTTTAAATGTTAATTGATTCGAGTGAAATATGTGTGTTTGCATAAGGTTATACATTTATCCTTATAGACAAAATTCGATCTGAAGAGTTTCTTGTTGCCAATAACTTTAATTTTCATATCATTTAATCATCTCAAGTGGTCGGATGCTCTGAAGAGTAAAAATGCATTGCTAATAATCATTGATAAAAATTAATAATCATTAATAAAGATTCAAAAAAAACATTAATAAAAATTCCAAAAAATCATTAATAAAAGATAGTAAAAAGTCGGAACCACTTTTTTGAAAATAAGAAAAATAATATTCTATTTCCTTCACATATTTTCTCTTTATCTTAAAAACAATTCTTAAAATTTTTATACAGAAAAAAGGTATTTAAAATTCTAAGTATTGTTTATTTCACAGGGATTACTATCGTATTTAATTTTTATTTTAATAATAAATTTCACTAGTAAATTTTTATTGGTTTAAAAAAATTATCAATTTAAACTTTAGAGTAAGAATATATATAAAAAAATTCTAAGGATTTTGAGTGTTCTTCTTAAAAAAAAAACCCACCTTTTATAGCATGAAATTTTAATATAACTTTTGATAAAGATTTATTAAAAAGTAACATATTATATTTAAGACTTCAAGTGGAGATTTTACTCTAAAAATACTCTTTAAGATATAAACCAACAAGTTTGAACTAAAAAAAAATGTCGATAGAAGAAATTTCAACTAGATCAAATACCATCAAATGTTAAATGTTAAAGAGTAAATACAAACTAGTTGTCACCATTCTCTCTCTTAACTAGTTAGGATAGTAAATGTAAACTATGGTTCTCATTTTTTTTATCAACTTTGAACTTTCATAATACTTCTTAAAAGTTACTTCCCTCCCAAAACAATAGTCAACAAGAATGCTAAAAGCTAATATAGTTTAATTATGAGAGTTCACAATTCCCTAATTAATTTATAAGCATTGCATAAACATAGTATAGTATGTACAATGTTCCAAAAACAAAGTGGAAAACTTTGAAAGTGTAATTAGCAAAAGGAAAAGGTAAAATTAAGAATGTAAAACACGTTAGGGGTGAAAACGCCCCCTTATCCGTTTGGTCGTTGAATGCAAAGAGTACACTTGGCATAAATATTTGAACCATTGGCCACCGTGACTTTAAACTTAAAAGTGAAAAAAGAAGGGCCCACATTATCCATGACCCCGTTTCGTTTCATGTGTGTGTGCCAGCACACGCGCCGACAAGAACTAAGCAAATGTCTTACTTTAGACAGTTGAAAGATTCGCACGCGCCATTGATCACGTTCACGCGCTGCACCTCTGAAGCATCGAAGGATGTTTTGTTTTCTTTCCGCCATTTGCCAACCCACTCCAACCAAAACAAAAGTTCCGTTTTTTCTTGTTTGCTCTGGTCTTCTCCGCGTTTTCTGTTTTCATTTTTTAAGGGCTTTTGCGACTCAGCATTTCTTGCTTCACTGAAAATTTTTCATGGTTCTACCAACGAGTTTCATGACGTTCCGTTCCGACCTTGAAACGGTGTCGTTGAAGTTGGAGGTGGAGGAACCGCTGCAAGAAGAGCATGCTCCTCTCAATAAGCGTTTCAAACCTTCATCCGCTTCACAAGAGGTGTGTTTCTCATCTTTTTTAATATTGTTCTCCCTTTTCTTAGATAGATAGATACACCTGTGTCAGGGGTCTAACAGTTTTAATCTTTGAGCGAGCAGTGTCAGCAATATAAAGCTGAGATCACAGAACATGCATTTTTCATATCACAAACAAAGTTTTTAAAAAACTTGTAATATACTGTCATGTTAAGAATACAATCTGTCAAACATATTAGTCCAAAAATCAAAGGATTATGTCCCTGGAATGATGAGATCAAGTTTGAATACTCAGATGAAACAGTTGCAGATTTTAAGGATTTGTTTGTATTCATTTTTTTATAACTTCCTTTTCTCCTTGTGCATGTTTAGCAATGGAATGGTTCAAATAGTGCAGCTTCCAGTTCTCCTCCCCAGTACAATATACTTGATGAGCCTAGCCCTCTGGGTTTACGTCTTAGGAAGAGCCCTTCACTATTACATTTGATACAGATGAAGCTTTCTCAAGGGAATGTTTTTATTGCAAATGCACAAAATGAAAATTTAAGCTCTGGTTTGAAAAAGGAAAGTCTGGCTGCGCCTGCATCAGGCTCTGTTGAAAAGCTTAAGGCTTCAAATTTCCCAGCTTCACTTCTAAGAATTGGTTCGTGGGAGGTATATTCTAGATATAAGTACTTGTCTCTAGAATTTTGGGAAAATATAATTTTTCTTTGAGTTTTAAATAACTCAAGGATCTCTCTTTGTGGCAGTATAAATCAAAACATGAGGGTGATTTAGTGGCGAAATGTTACTTCGCTAAACGAAAGCTAGTTTGGGAAGTTCTTGAAGGTGAACTAAAGAGCAAAATGGAAATCCAGTGGTCAGATATCATGTCACTTAAGGCAAATTGTCCTGATACGGGACCTAGCTCGTTGACAGTAGCTGTAATTTTTATTCTCATACCTCTCTATATAGCTACTTTGAGCGTTCTTTTACAATACAATGATACAAAATGTTTGGCTGAATGTTCAGTTTCATTTTCATTGAATTATTGGTTTCGTTTGTGTGTTGCAGCTCGCAAGACAACCTCTTTTCTTCAAGGAGACTAATCCTCAGCCCAGAAAGCATACAGTATGGCAAACAACATCAGATTTTACCGATGGAGAGGCTGGCAAACACAGGTATATATTCTTTTCAGTCTTCTGATGTGTGGCTGTTAAGCTCAACAGTTTTGCATTGGATCAGATTGAGAAATATCATGGTTTTTGTTGATTTATCATAAGCTGGGCTGGAAAACTAGTTTTCAGTAGAACCTTTCGATAAGAGCAAGAAAAACTTACTGAAATAGTTGAGGAAGAGAGGTTGAGTTGCATTTGATGCAGTATCTTTTGTTGGCTTTAGAGGACTCTTTTGAAGCGTAATGTTAAAGGTTGAATCGCAGTTTTACACCGTATAAAAATATCAAGTTGAGCAACATATAATAATATGTATAAGTAAGAATAATCTACAAACCTATTAGGGTTTTAAATTGAATCTGGTGTTAAGTCTTTTTGTGACTCGTGAATAATGGTTTTATTGTAACAAGTTTATTTGGTTAAGTTTCCTAGTTTTCATTTGTATCAAGGTTGATACTTGATACTATTATGTTTAGGTCCTGTTGTCCTGTAATTTACTAGGCCATGATGTTGAGAACTTCATCATGTGGTTTTGTAGGCAACATTTTTTGGAATTTCCGCAAGGGATGTTAGCGAAGAATTTTGAAAAACTTGTTCAGTGTGACGCACATCTTAATTTCGTAAGCCAGCAACCTGAGATAATCTTGGATTCACCTCATTTTGATACACAACCAGATGCTTTTGAGAACCTTGTAATTGAAGGGAGCACAAGCTCTGAAACTGATTCCAAGGGCCCAAGAAATTGCGATCAGATAAAATTGGCTGGACTCCGCACTTCTATGTCATTGAGTGATTTTATTGGCCACATTGAACACTGCCTTTCGGAACAAATAACTTGTGGGGATCCGTCCTTTTGTGATGGAAGAGGAAGACCAGGTTTTCAGGAAATGCTGGAGGAAATTGCACAGCATCTTCTTAATGACAATCAGGTTATAGCAGCTTCTTAATGACAATCAGGTTATAGCAGCTTCTGATGAAAAATCACTCATCACAAGGGTCAATTCTCTCTACTGTCTTCTGCAGACGGACCCTGCAGCTTTGCAGAGTTCACATGACAAGGAAAATGCTGCTGATGGAAAAAATATTCTTCTTAGCCATGATCTTGAATCAATGCACAACATCAAAATTAAAATAGATGTCAAGCCTGCTGAAGTGGACTTCAGAGATGTTTCTGGGGGCATGTCCAGGAAAGACTCTTTCGGAGATTTTCTTCTTCACCTTCCTCGTATTACTTCACTGTCAAAGTTCTTGCTTAACATATCAGAAGAGGACAGTGACTGCTAACGTCATAGTTAACGTTGACCACTGAGTAATATTGTCTGCAAACAAATCGTGCGTATATATATATATATATATATATATATATATATATATATATTCTGTATA
>Ga0209389_1002003_pt1 | contig 15106 bp, 14 predicted proteins | sample CowpearedBW_FD_187526 | JGI IMG/M metagenome (GOLD analysis project Ga0209389, IMG submission 187526) | Root nodule microbial communities of legume samples collected from California, USA - Cow pea red BW (SPAdes) (version 2) | ecosystem: Host-associated > Plants > Roots > Nodule | place: USA...
GCAAATAAACATAGATTAGCATGTTGGCTTAAGTCAAGTCAACTATAGTCAACAAGTCAAACCTAGTCAAAGGTTAACAAGTCAACTAAAGTTGATTCAACTAAGTCAACTTAGGGAATCAAAAATAGCAAACACAAATGAAAGGGATGAAGGATTAGTGAACTTCCTTTCTAAACATGCTTAGTCTTCTTAATCATTTGCCTCCATCCTTGGTTGGGGTCAATCCTTCATCATACTGCCAAACATCAACACCCTTGGTCACCTTTTCTCCTAGTTATCCATACACATCATGCTTCCTTTACTATTTTGGGCCACTGGATAACAAGGCCCATAACAATGCTACCCCCACTTCAAAATTCCAACTGTTGGGCCCCCAAACTCATTCTAGCACTCTATCTTCGTTTCTAATCCACTAACTTGTAGTTGTCTCTCCTCCATGTCCTTAGAACCAATTTTTTTTTTTTTAACTTGAAATCATGAGTTTAACCAGTACCTAGCAATCCTTTGATACATCTCAAACTAGGATTGTCTGATTCGCCCATTTTCCCAACCTTTTTTAGAAACTCACTAGTTCTAGTCAAGTGACTAGACTAATGAAATCTCCTCACATCTTCTCTTCCCAACTCTAACACTTGTACTTCTTCACTAACTCTAACCTTTACCTCGTCAAGCCAAGATCTTGAATTCCTTTCTATGGCTAAGCACTTACTCTCACTTCCTTACTTCTAGGTTGGCACCCTGACTTGAAACCATAACTCAACCATCTCTTATTTCTCTTGCCCAACTTCCTTTGTGCAACTCCACATTTCCAACTTTGAATGATCATTGAACACTTTTAACTAATACTCATAAGAACGACACCTTTACTATTTTTAAAGAACTGTTCTTCGTAGTAACCACTAGGTCATGAGTAAGATAGTTCTCCTTACGCACCTCTTACCATTCAGGAGCATCACTTGCCACCGTTCCGCTGCACTACTCTGATCTATACACAAGGTCACTTATTTGTTTACTTAAAATGCTGATCCTTTCCTGTTTGCCATTACAAGGAAGCAATCATCGTTGAGAAGCCTTCGTGAAAACCTCTATAGAACTTGCGAAACTCTTTAAAACTCCCATTTTTATAGTCTTAGCATTCCATTTTCTCAACATAGTATCCATTCTTTTACAACCATATGACCTACTAGCCACTCTAACATTAGTCAATACTCTTCTTGAATGGTTTGACACACCACAACTTCTCTTTAAAGATCCGCCAAACTTATAGTCATTTCGGGGATTATATTAAGTCTATACCATTATGTCTCCAACAGCGCTTTCACTTGGTTCTCTTACTTCACACTCCCAGCATAAATCATTCAATTAGGAACTATTAACACAAGTTCTACCTCAGCACTAATGCAAAAGTGAACTTTACCACTCCAAAGCAAAAATTCTATTATCTACTTTAAAATACGTCTATAAACTCTTCTACCCCTAAGATCCTTTCTGTCTATTATTCGCTTGCCTTTATCAGATAATTTTGATTCACATGACATTCTACCTCCACCTTTCAACTTGTCCCTCACTTGATACGCAACCACTTACTTATCTCCTTGAATCAAAGAACATCACTTCGTTGGGTATCACATCCCATAGGAATGAGATTGTGAAAAACAACCAATTTATCCTTGATATTATATCCCAATCATACTAAGAGAACAATTCAAATCAACTTTGAATTTGAATCCTTTGATCACCACAGGATAAACCACAGACTTGAGCAATCTTCACTTGACAATAACTATTATGAAATCACCATCTCAATTCTTACTCCCTCTTACATATAACCCTGACTCATTCACCGTACTAGCGACACCAAGAGGTATATGACCCCAAGCAAAATTGACTCTTAGTCCAAGCATCACTTTTGCAATTTGTATCTTTGAATGATATTAGTCGTGCTAACCAACTCAACACCACCCATCGTAGACACCTTGTCAACAACTCAAAACTTTTCTTTTCATCTCTTTCATCATTGTGCTCTAACATCATTGGTTGACCTTCCATACGAGAATAACCCTTAAAGATGTGTCTCTCCTTTTGGTACGTGAAACCTTCCGCCTTATATCCAAGGTCAAACCTATCTCACGTGTCAGCCACCTTACTTAGAATATACTTTCTACTATTGCTTTATTATTCTTCCAAATTCCGCCTCAACTTAACCTCCCATAAGAGGGTTTGCCATCCTTATAATCCTCATGATTTTTAGCCTTCTTAGCTTTAACCTCAAGCTTTCAACAACTTTCCACCTTTGAACTCAAACATTATCGAAATGTAAAACCAAGTTGATTTCTCAAGCCTTACTACATGAACACACACTGATATCTTCTCTTATTCTCACCTTTGAACTCAACTCCTCTTGCAAAACTTGTGGTATACGATCTCAGAATCTGTTCTTACAACTTCTTTAGTCCAAAGTGTTATTTCTGAACACCAACTTCATTTCTCAGCCCATATACCAAAACTTAGCTTTCCTCGTCCACCGATATACCTCCTACCACCACTTCATAGCTTTAAAGCAAAAGATTATCCCAAGAGGCTTACTCAACCGTTGCAAAGGTAAGCAGGTCAAGCTTGACCTTGAATTTGCATTCCTCTTCCATCACAAACACCGAACACAAACCATAGAGGCACAAACATGACAAAAAAAGGTATAAAAGACAAAACTCAAATGATAATTCTAATTCCCTTCTTCCTAAACCTTTAGAATTAAGAAAGGAAAACTATTTTGGATAAAATCATGAGTGTGCACCCTCATCACTTTATGAAGACATTTTCTATGCTTAATGTTTTTGGTTACACAGACAAGCTCGACTAACCTTGAATACTTAAGCCTACGAGACATCACAAACCCTCGACCCTCAAGTCATCTTAAGGACGAACTGCTCTGATACCATAAATGTAACATCCAAATTTAGTAGAATAATTCTAATAAATAGAACGCCACATGATTATAGTACAAACTAGAGCACCGACATAAAGTATATTAGAATTAACCTTTTTCAGTTATCCAAAAATATACTGGAATGGAAACCCAAAGACACAACACAATGCCATGAATAGAATCTCAACAAAGATTAGATTAAACTAGAAATTTGCTCACAGAGCAAGAAACTACAAAATAACATTACACAAGAAGAAAGGCTCAATAATGAGCGATAAAGGATCCAGGAAGCCTAACTACACCACAACCTCCCCGCCAACATCACGATCATCAAGAGGTCTCCACATCTGCTAACACCAAGGATTTGGTGATCATCGCAAAAGGAAAAGCCAAAGAAGAGAACAGACACAAAGAAAAAGGGTAAGCTAGTGTAAAATAACTTTCAACATGCCATAGCAAGCAGATACTTAAAACAGATTATAAACATGCAACACAATAGGCACTTAATCATGTGATAGCAAACAAGCAAGACTCTAAGACTCAATATCCGTATCGTACTCTTGATATAGAATTCTAAAGGAAGTATGCATCTGTGCTGGTTTCTAAACTCTCTAGAGTCTAGACACAAGGGGTTATCACCCAACCTAAGACACGGTTAATCCTCTAATGTCTTAGGCCTAATATGTCCCAAGACTAGGACCTCCTACATCTCTCACAACATAAATCATTCTGCTCTATGTGAGCGTGAACGATTATTAGAGTTCAGGATACCTTCCTTTATCTAGACATCTCCTATATCAAGGTATACACTAACCACCATCACCAAGAGTTTCCCTTGAAACTCTTTTACAAACAATTTCCACATGCCATCTCAATCATTCAAGTCTCATGCCAATCCACCACCAACCAAACAAGTCATAGTTTCCATTTCATACTCAACATAACAAGATTTCATTTAATCTCATACTTTATAAATGCATACCATGACATACATATATCAAAAAATACTATTCATTCCAAATAAGTGAGTGCCAAAATTTAAGTACCTGAAATTCCATACAATCAAGCACAACACAAAACCATAATTCTTATACCAAAATTCCTAAGAAAATTTATTATCACAAAACCAAAATCACTACAGTAATGTGTGACACATTTATCAAGCTACAGACATCTAAGCGAATATCCAACCGGTCAAACCACAAAATAGCATGTTATGAATAAAATGTCCAAATTTTAGCTCTATCCAACGGTTAATGAGTCGGGAAAGTCAATTTTACTAAAACTGCGCATATTAGAAAAATAACATCAAATATCACAATTTCATTAATATTTGAACCCCTAACTTGTAAATACACCAAAAATTAACATTTTCCCCAATATTTTCTCATATTCCAAAAAACACTAATCACATAAAATAGAAATAACGTGAAACCCTAGCTTCCCTTACCTGGATAATGCTAGAAAACGATAGCAAACACTTAACATAGAAACACCGCAGCTCCAAAAATCAAACAACGAGCTGAAACGTGGATACAAAAACAAATACAGGGCATGAGGATGAACCCTAACCCAAACCAACGTACCCCAAACGGTAAAAAGGGGAAGAAATTACAAGGGAGTTTAAAGATTCAACTTACTTTGAGGTAAAATGAGTTTGGCTAGCTCATAGAGGAACGTGAGTGAAACCCTAATAGAGCTCCTGTTTAAGAAAGTAGAGGAAAGAAGAGAGTTGTTTTTAGAAATGAGACATAAAATGAGGATTAGGGGGCTGGAAAAGGGTATTGGAGGTCCCCAAATGGGCTGGCCTTAGGCCCACGAAAAGGCAAGGCCCAAAACGCTTTAGAATTGAAAAAAAATGGGGCTTACAATTAAAAACTAGAAATTAATTTGTAAATATTAATAATTTTAGGTTAATTTTTTTTTTATTTTTAATAAAAAAGGTTTACTTATTATTTTGGTCTTTACATTTAGTCATTTTTCTTTTAATTCAATTAAGTCCCTATTTCTTAAAAAATAATTGATTGAGTATTATTTTGTAAAGAAAAAAAACTCAATGTGATGCCTTCTATCAAATTTGGATCACATGTCAAAATTTGAATTTATCATGTGTCAAAATTTGTATCATCAATGTGCCACGTGCCAAAATCAGAGAAATTTCAAGGTAAAAGATGATTGAAATTTTTGACATATGACATACCTAAATTTTAATACGTGGTACTACCAAACAATATTAATGTCAATTTCACATAAATCACATTGAGTTTTTGGAAAAAAATAAGAATTCAATTCAGTGAAAAAGTAAATAAAATTATCAAAATAAATCAAATACATAAATAATAACCAAATTACTAATTATTTGAAAAAAAGTTGTTCATTTAATAAGTTAGACCAAAGAAGCCATAAACAGACTGAATTCATAAATATGGAGACACCACTCTACATTACGGTGACTCGGGATGCTTTGACACCATCAAACTTCATTGTTGTTAAAAACATTTTATGATGGCCTACAAATAAAATAAAATAAAAGAAAACGACATATGACTATGAAGTTTCATTAGAAACACTGTACGTATAAAACTATGGATTCTTAATTTGACTTTGAAATACATTTTCTTGACTTATGATGGATCTGCAATCATCTTCGTCTGCATTTACCTACGGATTCACCTATGATGTGTTCCTCAACTTCCGAGGAGAGGATACTCGTTATGGTTTCACTGGCTACCTCTACAGCGCCCTTTGCAACAAGGGACTTCACACCTTCATCGATCATGAGGAGCTCCAAAGAGGGGATGAAATCACGTCAGCACTTGAGAACGCAATTTAAGAGTCAAGAGTGTTCATCATAATGTTCTCCCAAAACTATGGATCTTCCTCCTTTTGCTTAAACGAACTTTCGTACATCCTCAACTTTAAGAACAAGGCTCAATTGGTTCTCCCAGTTTTTATTTCATTGATCCTTCTGACGTGAGACACCACAAAGGCAATTTTGGAGAGGCATTGGCTGAACACGAAAAGAGTTTGCAAGTTAATAACATTGAGAAACTGGACAAATGAAAATGGTCCATCAAGCAGCTAACTTGTCTGGCTTCCATTTCAATGGGTACCCTTCATCCCCAATCTTCTAACTTTTCTTATTTAATTCGTTTATTTTGACTTGCCCAATTATATTCAGTTTGACTTCACACCGAGTTATATTCTTGAATAGGGAAAAATATGAATACGAATTTATAAAGGAGATAGTTGAATTGGTTTCTATAGAAAGGTTAATCGTGCTCCTTTACATGTTGTGAATTACCCAGTTGGACTAGAGTCACAAGTGCCAAAAGTAAAGTCACTTTTGGATGTTGGATCTTATACTATACTACACGGATACGACACACATAAACAAATATCCAGTGTTAGCCGCCAACTTATAGTCCTACTTTGAATAAATCATTTGTTAACTATATAGAGAGACAATATATACATAGCGTCCAAAGCCACCTACTTGAAACATATTACATATGAGTCAAAGCCACCTATTCCAAACTTAGGAAATAACAGTTGAACTTCTAGTATCAAGTCATAAGCCTGGCACTTAGGCCTGGACCAGGCCTACACAAGCCCAAGCCCCAAGGATGGCCCAACGAGACAAGCGAAGACCTAGGCCATAAAGTCAGGTAAATCGTGATTAATGATTCTATAAATACAGGTGGACCCCAATAATTAAAGGTACCTAATTCATTAATTCCAAAATTGTGATTTGACTTTTGAGAGCTCTCGTTGATGTGATTGTCAGAGTCCTTTTCTACAGGTAACCTCCAAATGTTTAGTCCAATAGTAAGACATGAAGGCATGCCCAGCAGGATCAAAAGTATCCGTCCCAAGAAGTCGAGGATTGGGTAAGATATAATTTATGCTCCCTGATACCTTACTATTGTTTCCGCATGAATAATTGGCGCCCACCGTGGGGCTCGAATTAGTATCTTACCGAAGCAATCCGAGAACCTATGAGGATGGTTTCAACATTCAATAAAGTTGGCGCCTCGAAGGAGCCTGAAATAAGACCTAAGGAGGCTGTGGCAAACCAGTCGGACTTGGCCGCGCTCTTGGAAAGGTAAGCCAAGATGCAGTAGGAGTTTGCAGACTTTAAGAAGCGTAGCCCTGATGAGATGGAGGCACTAAGATAGGAGAATTTGCGGCTTAGAAGGAAGGTAGAGGCAGATGCCATGTTGAAAGGCAAATAAAAAGTGGTCCAGGTGGAATCCAAAACCGCTGTGTGTGTGCCAACTGAAGAAGAAAGTGAGTACAACGCAACTCCCAATACCTTCACTACAACCCATCATACATCCACCCTCCCAACCCACCCCACACCTACCCCTCCCAGTTACCACCCTCATTCTTTCCAAGTTTCAACTAGGTACCCTAAAGCGGCAAACTCCCACAAACGTCGTCACTCTTTTATTGATGACATCATTGAAACCCCCTCCCAGCCAACGGGAAGCCTTCACGTTGGAGTGCTATAGCGGGGATACAAACCTTGACAAGCATGTGAAGATCTATGTTACTTATGTCGGCTTGTACACAAATGAAGATGTCGTCATGTACAAGGCTTTTCCCACAACTATATCATATTAGCTGGATATTACTTATTTAAATAAAATTAATAATAAATAAATATAAATACATTTATTCCACACATTTCCCAAAACGCAGGAAAAATAAAATTTTATTATAAGCGCCAAAAGCGTAGAGAATAAATCTAGATTGTAGAAAAATAATATGAAACTGTAGAGAATAAAAATATTCCCAAGTTGTCCCACTCTGACACTAAGTCTCACCAGCACCTCATGCAACATCATCTGCTCCCATGTAATGAGTTACATGATCATCGTCAAACACACACAAATAAGGTGAGCTTAACAAAATACAAGTGCAATACACAATAATAAATAATCATTCAATATTCCAACCACTTCTAACAACCCCAAGTCTCACACCCCAGTCTTCATCACTTCCTCTAAACGCCTCTTGATTCTACACCCTTTGATGATTACATAGATCGATCTTTGTTGCCATGTGTGTCTACTCACCCCTCCGACTACATGCCACCACCTAATAGTCCACACGAAGAAATAAATTTGCCATGACCACGATCCACGACATCAAGTGGAGTTCCCCAATACGAACCGCAGTCCGTATTTGTCCCAAGAGTACCAAACTCGTCGACTAATACCGAGGAGGGCAATCTTCCAGAACCCATTGGTACGAGCCACGATCTCATACACTCCACTAGACTTCCAAAACCACCAGACTACAACTTCGAGTGGCCACGTGTTACTGCAATACAAGTTGCATTCATAATTGGGCCCCCAGTAAAGCATCGTCTCAAGACCTCCATTCAAGCTGTCTAGAATCCTCCACACAATCCAGTGTTGCACCCAAAATTGCCTGATGCATCACACGCGTCACTTGACACTGTATATGTCCAGATCGTCTGTTAGTAGTTATCCCCTAGCGGTTCAATCCCCTACAGCCAGGTGCTACACCAATAACGCGAAATTACTGATTTTAGGTACAACAAAATCAATCCTAGCACACCAATCATCAAAGCACATATCTAGAATACCTACTTGAATATTTTTACAGTTCAACATGTCTAAAATTACATCACCACAATTCATATGCACCAATCATGTATACGCACTCGTGCATTCACAATTTGAGATCATGCCAACACTTGAGTTTGGGCAAACAGCAGTCACATTATGCATATAATGTAATCCAATTAAGAAAAAACACAAATATCTTAATGTAAACCATGAAAACAAATTCAAGCACCAATCAACATTATATTGATTCCCATCCAACTTTACGTAAATATTAAATATAGTATTTTAATATATTATAAGTTTTCATCATTTACTTTATGTAACCCGCACAATGCGGACATGACCAAGTATTGCAAATACCACTATAATAACGGCCACACAACGAATGAGTGTAAAACACTACAAGACAAAATCGAAGAGTTCATACGCTCTGGCCATTTAAAACAATTTGTCAAAAGAGAGGGACAAGGCAATTCTCGACAAGTGTATAACCGCAACACAAAGTCAGGCCGCCAACGTGATCATAGAGAGAGGCAGAATGAACGTAGAGAACATCTGCCTGCATAGATTAACATCAATCCAACTGATAGATCCCCACAACATGGACTATAAACACCACATCGAGAGGCTTCGTAGGATGCGAGGCAACCGCGTTAGCTAGAAAAATGCACATTAGAAGCATTCAGTCCATCAACGCAGTAACTCGCGTACATAGATGACGATGAATTCATTTTATCACGTTCACGGATGCAAACTTTCATGGCGTCGACCAAGACCAAGATGACCCCATGGTTATTACTATGGAGCTTGAGAAGTTCATAGTTAAAAAACTACTGGTGGATCAGGGCAGCTTAGTAGACATCCTCTTCTGGGCAACATACCAAAAGCTGGAATTACCAATCGAGGCCATGATCCCTCATGAAGAGCCTATATACAGATTCTCTAGAGAAAGGGTGTGCACCCGCGGCTACATAAACTTGCACACAGTGTTCTATGAAGGAATTTAGATGAAGACCATCCTTATTTGGTTCCTAGGGGTCGAAGCGCACACATCCTATAACGTCCTCCTAGGAAGGTCATTCCTAAACACTCTGGGAGCAATAGTATCAACGCCACACATATTTATGAAGTTTCTCTCCCCGTATGTTGACATCATCACCATCCACGGTGATCAAAAGCTTGCCCGGGAGTGTTATATTGCAAGTTTATGGCCAAAAGAGTCGACCTTGACCGCGAATAACATAGCGCGATGATGGATGCACTCCGTCACGGATATCGCTGAACGTCCACTCCAATCGATGTTCCACCGATTAATCTACTCGAAACATCATCAAAACGTGACAAAATACTTGATTTCTCATTTGGGAATCGGAAACCTTGTTGGGATGACATCAGGCGAGAGCCAAGAGTAGGCATCTCTTTGACACGCGAAGACCTCGACCCAAGAATAAGGTGTGACTCGCAAATCCAACCGATTGAAGAAACCAGAAGCCTGGAGCTCGCACTAGGGAGAACCATACAACTCGATTCCGGCTTAAGCAACAACGACCAAATCATAATTGAATCAACTCTAAAGGATAACACAGACCTTTTCGCCTGGTCCGTGACAGATTTATCAAGGGTTGCCCCAGGTGGTTGTCCACCGTTTGTCAATTTTTAAAGAAGCTCGATATGTCTCCCAAAAGAAGAGAAAATTGGGAGAAGAAAGATGGTTGGCAACTAAGGCTGAAGCAACGAAGCTCCTCGATGCCAAATTCATTGGTAAGGCCTGTTACACGACATGGATGGCTAACGTTGTCCTTGTTAAGAAGCCTAGTTGCAAATGGCGAATGTGCATAGACTATATTAATCTCAATAAAGCCTGTCCCAAAGACGCATACCCTTTACCCAACATTGATCGCTTAGTAAACGACGTAGTAGGGAATCGGGTACTAAGTTTCCTAGACGCCTACTCAAGGTACAATCAAATATCGATGGCCCCATCAGACATGATCAAAATCGTGTTCATCATAAAAGATGAAAATTACTTCTACAGAGTAATGCCCTTTGGCCTCAAAAACGTAGGGACCACATATAGAGAAAGTCTTAATCCACCTAATGGGAAAATGTGTTGAAGTCTATGTAGACGACATGGTTGTCAAGTCCCCTAGCCATTCACAACACTTCAAGGACTTAGGCTAGGTGTTCACTATGCTACGAAAGCACAACCTAAGGCTGAGTCCGAAAAAATGCATCTTTGGGGTAGATGGTGGTAGTTCCTAGGGTTCGTGCTCACACATCGCAAAATCGAAGCGAACCCTGAAAAGTGCAGAGCCATAATTGAAATCAAAGTCCGACGATTGTTAAGGATGTACAACGGCTAATAGGTCGGGTTATGGCCATATCAAGATTCCTTCCCAAGTTGGTAGATAAGACACACCCCATCATCAATCTCCTATGAAAATCCGCCAAGTTCTTATGAGGGGAGGAATGTGAGCGAATCTTTTAATATTTGAAAAAAAATTTGGCGTCCCCTATCCTCCGAAAGCCTGATCCTAACCTCCCATTGCTGGTATACATCATCGCAACAGAGTACACAATCAGTGCCACATTGGTGCAAGAATTCGAAGGAACTTAATACCCAGTATATTTTTTTTCAGTAGAAATTTACGAGACCCCGAAACCAGATATCAAATGGTGGAAAAGCTAGCCCTATCCTTAGTAAACACCACAAGAAGATTCAGACCCTACTTCCAAAACCATTCGATCATCGTCAAAACTAACTACCCAATACAACAGATCCTTTAAAAGCCTAATCTAGCAAGACGAATATCGTCATGGTCCGTAGAACTCTTAGAGTTTCATATATGCTATGAACCACACAGACCCATCAAAGCTCAATGCTTGTTAGATTTTGTCAACGACTTACAACACACACCAGATGAGCACCTATGGATCTTTTATGTTGATGGATCCTTTAACCAGAAGGGAGTCAGCGCCAGTATCGTCCTAGAAGGCCCAAACCAGATCCTCATTGAAAAATCCCTACATTTCACTTTCATGACATCTAATAACCAGGCCGAATACGAAGTTATCCTAGCTGGACTATTGCTAGCACGAGAAATAAGAGTTCACCGACTAGCGTGCAAAACTAACTCCAGACTCACGGTGGGACCTCTTGTAAGACCCAGAAAAATTAAGTAAGTAAATAAATATTTATTTAATAAATGTGAAGGAAGGAATCTATAAAGTAATTAATCTAGAGAATTATGACAAAGGAGAAATGGTAGCTCAAATGGTTAGACATGGTAGCTCAAATGAATGGGACTTGGGTTCAAGTCCTATGTATGCCATTAATGTGATGTTTTAATTATTTAATTTATTATGGGCGCATATATGAACACGTGGCATGATGTTATAAGTATATGTGTGCATGATATGTCAAGAAACATCTATAGGTTGATGGTTGTGCATATGCTTGATAATTGGGTGGATACGAGTTCAAACCATGGGTAGCGTGAAATAGATCTTTTTACACTTGGATTATTTTTGGCTACATTAGTAAGTGATCAAGAAACCCTAGTCATCTTCAAAGAAGCTAGAGAGGTAAGGATCATGGCAATTGATGAGCTTAAACCACCAATTAATTGCACTTGAATGACATTTAAATCATTGTTTTGGTTTTTGGACATTAGTGTAGTAATTACTAGGGTGAAAGCTTAATGAGTGAGTAAAAGTGGTGTATGAGAGGAGGTATTTTCGTGTGGCTGCCTAAAAGGGTTTTCCAGAACACCAAAACTGAACCAAAAGGAAGTGTTTGAGGGTTGAAGGTCCACTCAAGTATAGGAGAAAATACCTACCTAAGGAAATTTTTGGCCAAGAAGGGACGTTAGGAGCACAAATGGAGCGGAAAATCCAAGTTAGGGGGGCTGCCATTGCCTGTTTTAATGATATTATATGCAATTGCGTTATATATTGATGCATGAAAGTCCTCTCTTGAACCAAATTCTTGTATCGTTTAACTTCTTGATGTTTGTTGTATGTGGTTTTAGAGAGAATATGTGTGTGCTTGTGGTTTCCATTGTATTGGGTTGTCTTTGTGAATTCATCACTATTATGATTATTATAATTCTTCTTTCTGCCTTTGCGTGATGTTTAAAGTTTTTCTTCTATATACGATACACTTATGATTATTATTTACTATTATTATTATATTACTATTATTATTATTATTATTATTATTTTATTTTCTTATTACTTTTGTTATTATTATTGTTTTATTTTAATGATGATTTTATTATCATTATTATTGATTTATTTCATTATTGTTTCATGACAAACCAAATAATTAGAAGAACTAAAAAATAGAGAGTGTGTGTATATATATATATATATATATATATATATATATATATATATATATATATATAGAGGGTTACTTAATTAATTGTGAATATTTTAATAATTTAAACAAGGACAGAGATATGGCGAGGATGGGTATTATGGCAGGGATATGTACATCCCCATACCCATCCTCATACCCAATTGAAAAAGTTAGGGATTCCCTATACCCATACCCAAACCCAGTCAATGCGGGGATTCCCCGTCAAAACGAGGACAAGTTCAGGCAATACCTGCTGGGACTAGTTTATTTGCCATCTCTAGTACTAGAAACACTATAAGTATCTCACGACAGCCAAATGAAGTAACACACACAATTTCTACCCTAATCCTTATTTATAACATAAAATCCAACCCCAAAATATTCCCGCCAAAACGTCACACTAATAAAGAGTGAAATGTCTATAATTCAAGTGACTCTCCAGCTTCTCCTGACATGACTCTTGACATTCACTATTTGTTCATCTTTCCTAAGTCTCTGACAAAGCCTCAACAACGTTTCCACTCCTCAAGGTTGGGGGACTACTATAGGGATATGCCAATATACCAAGAAAAGAGGAATTTTTCTTGTAAAAGCCACAAGACAGAAAATCGTTTGACACAACATATTCCACCAAAGGTTGGGGGACTAATGTACTATACTAAGGGATACGACCGGCATAAATAAATACCCGGTCTTAGCCGCCAACTTGTAGTCCTACTTTGAATAAATCATTTGTTAACTATATAGAGAGACAATATATACATACCAGTCAAAGCCGCTTACTTTAAACAGATTACATATGAGTCAAGGCCGCCTATAAACTTAGGAAATAGCAGTTGAACTTCTAGTATCAAGTCATAAGCCTGGCGCTTGGGCCTAGACCAGGTCCACACAAGCCCAAGCCTAAAGGGTGGCCCAACGAGATAGGAGAAGGCCCAACCCATAAAGCCAGGTAAACTGTGATTAATGATTCTATAAATACAGGTGGACCCCAATAATTAAAGGTACGCAATTCATTAATTCCAAAACTATGATTTGACTTTTGATAGCTCTCACTGACTTGATCGTCAAAGTCTTTTTTTTCAAGTAACGTCCAAAATGTTCAGTCTGGCAATAAGACATGAAGGCATTCCCAATAGGATCGAAGAGTATCTGTCCCAGGAAGTCGAGGATTGGGTAAGATATAATTTATACTCCCTAATAACTTGCTATTGTTTCTGCAGAAACAGATCTGATGATGTCATCCACATGGTTGGGATCCATGGACTTGGAGAAGTAAATAAAACAACACTTGCTGCTGCAGTCTATAATTCCATTATTGACCGTCATTTTGAAGGATTGTGCTTTCTTGGAAATGTTAGAGAAACTTCAAACAAACATGGGTTACCACAGCTCCAAAACAATCTTCTTTTTGAGACAGTTGGAGAGAAGGACATTAAGTTGAAGAGTGTCAATGAAGGGATTTCTATAATACAGCACAGGCTCAAGAAAAAGAAGGTTCTTCTGGTTGTAGATGATGTTGACAAACGGGAACAGTTACAGGCAATTGTTGGAAGACCTGATTGTTTTGGTCCTAGCAGTAGAGTCAGAATTACAACTCGGGACAAACAGCTGCTAGCATGTCACAGAGTTAAAAGAACATACGAGGAAGATGCTTTTCAATTGCTTTGTTGGAAAGCTTTCAGGATGGTAAAACTTTATCCGAGATACCAGGATTTTCTGAATCGAGTAGTGACTTACGCTTCAGGCCTTCCATTGGCTTTGGAAGTAATAAGTTCTAACTTATTCGAAAAAAGTACAGAACAATGGAAATCTGCTTTGGATCAATACGAAAGAATTCCTAACAAAGAGATCCAAGAGACACTTAAAGTAAGCTATGATGCTCTGGAAAAAGATGCTAAAGTGTTTTTCTTGACATTGCTTGTTGCTTCAAAGAATACGAATTGACAGAGGTGGAAGATATACTTCATGTTCATCATGGTCACTGCATGAAACATTATATTGGAGTGTTGGTTGAGAAATCTCTCATAAAGATTAGCTGGAATGATAAAGTGACACTACATGACTTGATAGAGGACATGGGTAAAGAAATTGTCCGCAAAGAATCACCTAAAGAACTTGGGAAACGAAGTAGGTTATGGTTCCATAAGGATATCATTCAAGTTTTACAAGAAAATAAGGTGCATAATTATTGCTTTGGATTATTTTTACGTGCTG
>Ga0209389_1002004_pt1 | contig 15106 bp, 7 predicted proteins | sample CowpearedBW_FD_187526 | JGI IMG/M metagenome (GOLD analysis project Ga0209389, IMG submission 187526) | Root nodule microbial communities of legume samples collected from California, USA - Cow pea red BW (SPAdes) (version 2) | ecosystem: Host-associated > Plants > Roots > Nodule | place: USA...
AATAATGAAAAAAAAAGATTACAGGTCCTAATTTCACTCCAAGGCTTCCGGACGACCTACAACAAATAGGATCCATAACGAAATGGATCAACCCGTTACGGATAAGCCAAAAAAATGCTCTTATTGTCGCACTGAGGGTCATCATAGGAGACAATGTCCATTTTGCCAATAATTTGTACATTTTTTATTTCAATTAATTTACTTTTCAATGTTTATTTCTTTTTTGTACAATGTCAAAACTAAGACAACTTTTTATAAAGATTAATATTTCTTATGTCTTCATGAACTATAATTTCAAATACTTTATTCTTTGATGGACCAAAAAACTGTATAAAATCATTACAAATTATTATGCTTGTCTCTCTATCCAATTCTAATTTAATCACCTTTTTTTTAAAAAAAATTTGTCATTGTAATCGATTACAATACCTTTGTAATCGATTACATTGCCCTCGAACATACTTCACTAATCATGTAATTGATTACACTTCATTCTTAATCGATTACATTACACCCAGAAAACTGCAACGCATGCTATAATCGATTACAGCATGTGGTAATCGATTACACAATGAAAAACGTATCCCCCTGCACGATTACATCATGCAGTAATCGATTACACCATGCTGTAATCGATTACTGAGCCAAAAACGTGTCCCCCCACACGATTTCGCCTTTTGACCCGCTTGACCATGAAAACGTTTGGGGGTTGTACGATTTTTTCACCCAAAAAACGTGCATCCCCATAACGTTTTGCCCATTTTCGTAATTTTTTAAAAACATGCCTACTTCAGTAATATTGAAGACTGATCTGCCTAGATGGAAAAAAAAACCCTTTCCTTAACACAAAAACAAAAACCTCTTCTGATTTTGTTTTTGAGTTTGAATCTTTGGTTATTCTTGCATGATGTGTTAGTATGTTAGATTGCATGGAAGTGTTCAGCAAAGGGGTGCATCGTGCTATGGTACCGATTGATGGGCAAGAAGAGAACGTGGCAGCATCTGGGGTGGAACTTGCAGAGTCTGCTTCTAGCTACCAAATGGTGACTCAGATGGACATGCTTAGGTTCTTGCATGGTCGTGCTGCTGAACTACACAGCATTTTATCACGTTCTGTGCAGGATTTGGGGGCTGACACAGTGCAGATTTATGCCATCACTGACAGAACAAAACTTGTTCATGCCATAAAGTGCTTGAAGGCAGCTATGTTAAACGCTGTTCCTATTGTTAGAGCTAGTGATGTTGGTGAAGATGATCACAAGCAGCTTATAAATGCAAGTTCTGATTAAACCCTTTTCATATTATTATTGTTGTTGATATTGCTGTCTTAGAAATGAGAAATGAAATTGAAGTTTTGCAGGGAAGATGCAGGAAGCTGATTGGTACATTTTCTGCGACTGATTTGAGGGGATGCCACATAACCTCGCTAAAATCATGGTTGGGAATAAGTGCACTGGCATTCACTGAAGAAGTTGAATCAAGTCCATTGTACAGTAGTGAGTCAGAGATGCAGAATAGAGGGTCCTGCAGAAAGGAGCTTGTGACATGCTATGGTGAATCAGCTTTGTGTGAGGTGATTGAGAAGGCTGTGAGTAATCATGTTCATCGAGTTTGGGTGGTGGATCAAGAGGGTTTGCTTGTGGGGGTTGTGTCTCTTACAGATGTAATTAGAGTTATAAGGCATTCTCTGCTATCAGAGTCAAAGGATGAGTGACTTTGCACAAAAAACTGTGCCAAGTTAAGGAAGTGATCAAGAGAACTGAACAATGTTACTGAGATGAAACAGTATTTCATATTATTACTGAGATGAAACAGTATTCCATATTATTACTGAGATGAAACAGTATTTCATATTGTTACTGAGATGAGAAATTCTGTATAAAATTAGGATACAGAAAGGGAGAATGCTCATTTGGATTTAAATCCTTTTTTGAATAACTAACTCTGATCCTTACCTTGCAAAATGGAACAAGTTTTGATGTAAGAATTTCGTAAAACTGTGGGACAATCCAGTGTTAAAATGGTTCCATCAAAGTAAATATCATAGGGTTCTAAACTAAGTTAGACGAAGTAAGAATATTTGAAGAAATGGATACGCAATTAGATATCAACAACAATATCATGATATTCTGAAGAGGATTTGAGTTAATATTTTTAGTTAGTGCATAGAATTACATTTGTTTTTCCCAAGTAGAATCTGTTATTATATCCCACAAGGAAAATAGTGACGGAAATTTAATTATAAATAAATAAAATTAGTGACTGAAATTTAACAAAAAGAAAAACAAATTCAGGAATTCCATAAAAAACAACCCTTATGAAAATATTAAGTATAACTTAAAAATTTTCCGTTTTGTAAACTAGTATATTTATATATAATTGTCTATAACGTTGTTGCGAATAATTTGAGCAGTAAAAATTGTTCTAAATATCAGAACTTCATTTATTTTAATTTAGAATTAAAAAGTATAGAATTCATGTTCTTCTTAATTTTTTTTTTCATTAATCTCTTTATTTATTTTATTTTTAAATTTGATTGAATTTAATGTTTCGATCAGAAGTAGTCGTTTCTCAAACTCTTTGTATTTCAAAATTTATTTTTTATAAATTTTGAATAGTTGATCTTAATATACAAAAAATTCTTATGTTATACAGTATGATTATAATTTGACTAATACATATTCATTCATTTAAATCGAAAATTTTAAGATTATACTATCGTAATAAAAAGAAAACTCATAAAACACCTTAAAAACGTAACTAACCCGTGTGAGATCATATGTGGTATTTAATTCTGACAATCTTTTCGCAATCTTAAGCAAACAAAGTTCAATATATAATGTATGGTTAACTTTTGAATTTTAGCAGAGATAAAATCATAAAAAGCTTGAGATCTATTGAGACATAAACATCATAGAATTAAGGAAACATTACGATGAAGCAGATGAATGAACACGCGCAAGAGGGTCTAAATTAGCCACAGAATATTCTTGGAAGAACCAAACGGAAAGTGAAAGAAAGGAAAAGGTAAACAAAAGAACAGCATGAAGTTAAAAACTTTGAAGACAACAACAACCACCTCGAGCTTTGAAACCACCTTTTGAAGAGAGTGAAAAAATGCAGTATTTTTTAACTCCAGCTCCTAGAGAACAAGAACTCGTTTAGCATTTCGAAACCAAAAAGGAAATGAAACAAAAATCATACGAAGAAAGGCAAAAGACACATATTGGTTGTTGCAATAATGGTCACTGTAAATAAGCACGGGAGAGCAAAAAGTTAACACGATTATGAAGTCTATGAACTAAGGTTAACCATTGTTTATCATTTTAATATCACACTGCAGCACACCTCAAAAGTAGTACTTCCTCTGAACAGTTTTTAATATTTTTTTTTTCCATTATGTATATCAGTCTGCTTACGTCAAAACAAAGCATGCTTCTGATTATATATTTAGAGATCAATATATTTTTGTTTTGTTATATCTAATAATTTTACATTTTAGTTAAAGTTGAAGTTAGAGATAATTTAAATTTTGTTTATCTTTCTTTAACAACAAAGATGTATTGAGGGGTTCAACTTTCAGACCGACAATATATCGGATGTGATAATTGATTATAATGATACGATGTCATCAACATATACTATCAAGTAAATACATTGAGATTAATTGTCATTTCATTTGGAAAAAGATCATGTCTGGAGACATCAAGACTGAGTTTGTTAACTCAAGTGATCAGTTAGCAGATATTTTTACTAAGTCTTTACGGGATATAAAATTGATTATATTTGTAAGAAGTTTGACACATACGATTTGTATGCTCCAACTTGAGGGGAAGTGTTAGATATTGTTTGATATTATTAAGATATTGTTAATTACAATATCAAACAATATCTTCTATTTACTCTATTTATTTTCAGTTACTCTTTTTAATTGTACCTCTCTCTATTATAAATCTCGATACCAGATCCAAACATTGATGTTGTCCGGAAGAGACTAAATATATGTTTGGTTTTCAGTTTGATAGTTTAAATACAAGTTTATTTTGTATTGAAAGTCACACATGATATTTTACATATTTTTGTTTTGTTTCATTGACCTCAAACGTGAATTATTTTCAAAACAAAATTACATTTTTTTCGTAGAATAAGATTTTTATTTTTATTCGACCAAACATAATTTTTCTAACTATAATCCAAACACATCGTAAAATCTTATTTAATTAATACTCAATAGTTTTACGTCGCTCAATTGTGGAGATGAATCAAAACCATGCCTTAACTGGCTTGTTTGAAAATAATAATCAATAAATAAATCTTTGAAGGTGTATACAAAATCAAATAATATAGAACTCAGATATTTTTGGAATATACTCAAATCAACAACGAAGTATATCATAGCCATGTGCCCTATATAATTAACCAGTCTTCTAATTATGACGAGTTAATAGAAGTTAGTAGAATCGATTAAAAAGGTTACTGTTTTCACCATGGTTTTCTTGACCATATAATTATGAAAGTAAAGATAGTTTGTTTCGATGGGAAAAGAAATTATGAGAAACGATGTATGAGCTTAATAATTGGAAAAAGAGTTCTGAAAACCAACATTAATTATTGGATGCATGTTAATCCACTGCAAACAACATCAGATAACGACTTTATTGGGGAATTAAGTAGAGTTTGCTTACGTCAGTTGATTATGAACAAAGTATGCCTTTCAAGCAAGGATTTCGAGGAATGTATAAATAATTGAAATGAAGATGCATGATTCTCAGTAATAGCACTATTAAACAAGGTTAAAGTAGGTGTTAACCCATGCCGAAGATTGGTAGTAGTAATTTGCATTCATATACTGTACGGTTATTAAAGTGCATATTTAACACTTCCATGAAAGTGTACATGAAAAGTATGCAACACTTCACTCGTGTTTACAAAAACTGCAAATTCTCTCATTAATGCATTAATATATTGTGGAAGCTACTGTTTTACAATGCAACGAATTTAGTGTATTTGTAATAATTGTAAGTAAAAATAATTATTGAATGCAGAATGAAGAGCTAATAATAAGTGTGGTCCTAATAGTGATTGGATGATAAAATAATAATAAGAGCAGAAAGAAGGTATAATTTTGTGCTTGATTCCCCGGCGTGTGAAGTAGGTGTCAGAAGATGGAGTGTAGTTTGGTGTTTAGGCCATCATCACAACAAAAGTCTATCCATTCATTCATGCTGTGTCTGCTATTCACTGCATTTTAAACCAGTTTCAGTTTCCCTCCACTTCATATATACTATACTTATAAGTTCCATAAAATGACAAAATTCCCATTCTCTCTTATTCAACCGCGTGCTTACTTACCAAACTTTTCACCACACCACTACAGATCGGGTCTTTCGAGTATTTATACGTGTTAGGTTTAGGATTTTCTTAACAGGACAATCTTATCCGAAATACTTGTCACAAAAACTTTCGATACAAAGATCATATTGTACTCGTCTGAGTCGGTTTTGCTTACCTGGAATACTTGTCAAGAACTATATTGTACTCGTTTGAACGTGTGAGTCGATTTTAACCAATGAGATCTGAGCCCAATCACATAAGGCATTGACATCACTTTCAACCCAAAACCTTAAGGCAATGGATTTATGGGTCTTTATCCTTATATAATGTTCGACTTTTTCATTTCTAGTCGATGTGAGATTTAGAATCACACTTGAATTTCTAACAATACGTGACACTATTCTTAATCCAAAATCTTAAGAGAATAAGTTTATGAATATTCATTCTTATATAATTACTCGATGTAAAACTTACACTCATGATTGAATTTTTACGGGAACTTAGGGTGTAACTTTAGTTTTTGAAATAATTTGTTTAAGAAATTCAAATTAAAAATGGTATGAACACATTTTTACAGTGAGAGAAATAAGAATGAAGTTATAGGAGGTGGAGGTGCAGGCAGGTGTCAGGTGAATGGAGCATTTTGGTGGGAAGATGTGAAGTGAGGTGGGAAGGGAACAGAAGAAGAAGAATTGCACTTTGAAACACTGCCAACAACACCACCGTGCCTGGGGCAATGGCCTTTAATTGGTAGGGTAGATACCCCACATTCACCTCGATTACCCCAACTCAACTCCATGCCTTCCTTCCTTTCTATATTTTAATTAACACCCACTCCCCAAAACTCACTCTCACTCTCACTCACCTTAACTAATCAATGCCATCATTACCACTTTCATAGGAGTTATCAAATAACAACCCTAACTCTTCTAAACCCCCTTCAAATAATTCAAATGGTTAACGATATTATTTAAGGAATTACAACTCAACCAATATTCTAATCATAATATACTAATGAGAAACAACTATATTTTCCTTATTTTAATGATTCAGAAGTAAGAGTTACAAATTTTTTGTGGTGGAAAAACAACGTTGTGTTGTGTTGTGCCCTCGTGGAATGCTTTAAATAGGAATATTGGCATTCCCGTGACAGCAATAGTAGCTGGAGTGTGTGTGTGAGTATTTGTGTCGCTTGTTCCCTCTCCTTCTTGGTCTCGGTGTCAATAAGTTACTGTTACAGTGGTGGCTGCCGCTTAATCCTTCACCGCACACGGTGGTTTAATCAAATCGCCAAAACGGGTCTCCCTCTGTGGATGCTTGGTTTCGGTGCGGACCTCTTGTGGGCCGACATGAACCGTCTTCTTGCTTTTCTTTTCCACCAGGTATATGTTTCAAACACACACAAAAACAACATTAACAACAACATTAATTCTGCTACATATGTTTGGTCTGATTCCATTCCATGCAGGGAGTGTTGGATGAACAATTTTTGCAGCTTCAACAGCTGCAAGATGAGGCTTCTCCAAACTTCGTCTCTGAGGTGGTCAACATTTATTTTCACGAGTCCGAGAAACTACTCAACAATCTCAGAGGATTGCTGTATGTTATCAATCTTCTTCTTCTTCTTCTTAGTTATGATTATGAATTCTCGTTGCTAAATTGATTTCTGCATGATGCAGAATGGAGAAGGAGTTATCAGACTACAAGAAAATTGGAATCCATTTGAATCAGTTCATGGGTAGCAGCTCAAGCATTGGTGCGAAGAGAGTCACAAACATTTGCGTTGCATTTCGTGCTGCTACAGACCAGAGCAACCGTGCAGGGTACATTATACACACCTCTCAAAATTCTTTTTCTCTACCCGATAAATATATAATCAAGTATTCAACATTGATGATTTATGCATAGTTTATTGCAACCTAACCTAACTGAATCTCTCCACGTGCTATATTGCAGATGCTTGCGAGCGTTGGAGATGCTGGAGCATGAATATTGTTATCTCAAGAACAAGTTGCATGAATTGTTCCAAGTAAGTTATTCGAAGGTTTTAATGCTACATAGTCATTTTACGATGATTAAGATTTGTATGGTTTCATGCAGATAGAGCAGCAACGTGCTTTGGTCGCTGGAGTGAGATACCCAGTGCAGAACCAATAATGCAACTGAATTGGTGGAACATATCTGAATCATTTTGCTTTGCTTTGCAAGGTTAAAGGCACGCATTTCTATATATATAAATATATAAATATATACACCTAGGTTATGTGGGGAATAGGAACATGCTATATAGGGTTCATCATGACCTTGGGTATTTGAATTCTCTTGTACGTAAATGGTGGTATCATGCAAGCTCTTGCACCATGCTTTGCTTTACGTCCTTTAACTTTTCAATGAAAATTCATTAGTCAAATTCGATTCCTACTTACTTTTATGTTAACTTTTTATACATGAATTTGCCGATTGTTAATTACGTTGTGGCGTATGAACACTAGGATCCTACGTAACGTATCAACGATATCACTCTTGAATTTTGTTAATTAACAAATTTCTTTCATTAAATTAATATATAATCGATCCAATTGCGTAAAAAGTAACATTTATTTCGTAAAAGTCTTCCACAGAGCTTCTTCTCCCTTGCAAACCCTTCAATTATTTTCTTTTAGTAAGGAATTTTGTGATGTGAGAGAAGAAAAATAGCTTAGGGAATGTACATTAATTCTCTTAGCTTGGTGAGCGTTCTTGAGAAGAAAATGAACATAATACGTTTTAAAAACTCTTAAATTTAAAGGAAAAAACATTATCATATTGTAAGTAGTGTTTGATTTACAAAAAATAATTTTATTTTTTTATCTTTTGAAAAAGGTTCTATTTGGTTCCATCTATAATTTTTGTTTGAATTACTAGTCTTTCTTTTCACATTGTCCTAAGTTTAGTGTGATTTTCAACCGGAAGACCAAAATCATCGTCATGTATTTTGTCGACGTAGAAAAATAACGTGAAATGACATTAACAAGTTTTAAGATTGTGTGTGGTGTTGAATATTGTGGTCGATACTTCTATTCTTGCTTAGAAAATCCATTGATGAATCTGGAAAAAAGTGATAGTTTGGTGGGATCAAACAACAAAAATAAAACTGAGTAATTTTGTTTCCAAAATTTGACTTATTTTAAAATTATCTACATATAAAGTTTTTTTTTTAATTTTCAACCGAACCTTAAAATTAAAATTGAAATCAGATTTCATTCATACCATTATTCAATTTTTCTTTTTTATTTTCTCAATTCATGTTTATCTGTATTGTCTATATCTTTTTTGTCTTTTCTTATTTACACTAATAAAATTTAAACGCTAAAAAATAATTAACAAAAATTCTTTATATTTTTTAGCTTGCCATCAAACACAAAAGTTCATGTCTCATGGAGCCCAGCAAGTAGGCCCATCACCAACAACTCTTTGTTTGGATTACACGACACACCACCTTTTTTTGTCCACACCACACTTTCCGTAACCGACCCAATACCAAAGAAAAATCAACTTTTTGACTTAAAGATACCTCAAATAAACAAATATTAATACCTTTTAATGTGGCAAATCTATGTTCACTTATCTCAATATAGTTTCACAAAGCAAAAATAGTTATTAAACATTTTAAATTAAATAATTTGCGTGTTTTACTAAAAATAAACTTACTTTTGGAAAGCTTTACTAGTTTACCAGTGCTTTTGTTCAGATGCAATTTTGCTTGACTTGAAGAGTATAAATCGAATGAAAATAGTTATATTCGTTTATCGTGCCAAATAAATTCGTGAGAATGGTATCCAAGAATCAATCCTAGAAGAAAAAAAAATGATATACTTTTTTTTAATTTATTTTACATATTTTAAGTAAGTTTAAGAGTAATAAAAATATACGTAAAAGACATTTTTATCTTCTGTTTATAAAGATAGGATGAAACTTGGTTAGGCAATTGAAATCGGCCACGTAAAGATAGGGTTAAGTTATGACACAAAAAGTATATTAAAATTAATTAACCAATTAAAAGCCATCACGTCAAATGAAGTTAGTAAAAGTACAGGTTACTAACTTCTGAAACAGATATTTTAAAAAAAAAATAGAATTTGGATCAGTGATAGATATACAGATTCAATTTTTTTTCACATATTTTTGGTAATTTATGTTCAGGATATTGCGGCTTTTTTGTAATAATAGATTAATTTTTAATTTGTTACATTAAAGGGATTACTGAATCCTCGTTCATCATTCAAATCTGAAAGTGTTATTTTTATTACATCAGTAACAGTTAAATAATTTAATTCTTTCAGCGTTTTTTTTCTCCTCCTTTGAGTCAAATTACGTGTAGTGGGAGCGTGAGTGGATAATGTAAGGCTCAAATTCCACTTTCAAGTTTCAACACCAACTTAATTGAGTGTAGGTAAAGTAAAACCATGCATCTGAAACAAGAATTAAATAAAATTATTATGTAAAATCGTAGAGTAGCATACGTAGAGATGGAAACAGGTATGACCGGACACAAATACTTTTTACCTATAATTTGATTAAAACTGGTTCAGGCGAGTGTAATATGGTTTTTATACCGAAAGTTTTTCTGACAAGAGTTTTAAGTAAGCGTGTTTTATTAAGAAGAACGGCGGTACAGAAAAGACAGAAAAGAAGTACTTGTGGTTGGAAATGCTTCCGCTGGGGAGTGTACTAATATGGTTGAAGTGGACTCACTCTTGAGAGGGAGATTGTTAGGAATCTAAGTGTTAATTTAAGTCTCATATTGACTTAAAATGAGAAACTAGAACACTATGTAAGAATAAAGACTCATAAACTCATTGTTTTAAGATTTTGGATTAAGAGTGGTGTCAATACCTTATGTGGTTAGGCTTAGATCTCATTAATATTTATTTTCCTAAAATATTCGTTTCCCGTAAATAATAAATATTCGCGAATATTAATCATGTAAATTTTATTAACAAATATATATGGAGATGAATATTTTTGTCATGTGTAAGCACAGTATGGATCCATTGAGGTTGTTATTGTGGTTGAACAGATCTTGGTTAGACGGGTGAATGAAATGTTTGGGTGAGGGTGACTTTTAGCAAATTGTGAGGGTGAAAACAGCAGAGATTCACAGCACCTCCTTCAAAAGGGTGGCTTTTGACTTTGGGAAAAGATAATGATGGGCGTGGCCTGTGTACACATTGTGTGTGATTCCATGATACACTACTTTCAACGCCTTACATTTCAATTTTTGCTTTGCATTAATGCTACTTTAAACCATTTTAAATAATAATATTATTCCGCCCCGTTGAATAATTTCATAACAATTTAAATATATTTTTATTTTATTTTTTATATATTTTAAAAAAATAAAATTATGATATGGATAGCAATTAAGAAGCTCAATTCCCTCAACATCGGCTTTTTTGGCAGTATACATCATAGGATGGACTCTAGCTTAGACCCTCTACACCAAAGAAATGGGGGTTAAGTGGTCCCATAAAATTAGTTAATTATTTCATTTTATTTTTCTTAAAGTGGATAAAAAATCTTTTTTTTTTGGTATTTTCGTTTTAGTCTTTTTGTTGGTATAGTTTTACGTTACAATGGTAATAGTTAGAACTTTTTTAAATTTTCATATGGGTTATTTTTCCTCTCCGTACAAGAGATAATGTTAATGATGGGACTAGAAAGAACAATAACGATAAGGATTTTGATTTTGATGATGCTATTAAAATAGTTGGATATTATTTTAATTTTCTAAAGTAGTCTATATATACAAGGTGATTATTGATTGATGACATTAATTATATATATAAAAAAAATTATCCTGTAATACAAGCAAAAGAAAATATAGTTAGTCTCTTTATAACTTCAACAAGGATTTAGACTACGATTTTTGTTCTAACAAATAACCCTATATCAAATGAAACATCTCTGGTTAATATTTTTAAATGATTATATAATTAAATTTTATTTGAAAATTAACCGATGAGCGAAAATAAAACTCAAGAATACGTCGCCACACATAAATTTTGTCTTTTTTGTGGAGAGAAAGAAATTTGCAGTTGACAAAATTTTTGTTGGGATTGGGATATATTTGAAATTTCCCAATTTATTTTTTCTTCAAATGTAACATTACAACCGCCAACAACTGGCACCGGGTTAGCCCAAACTCAGAGTCAATTAACGCTTACAATGTCCACACTACCAAACCCAATAAAATATTTTCCAAACCCTAATTTTTTTTAAGAATATTAATAAATACGCCATTTTAAAATCATATATTATGAAAAATACGTATAAATAAAAAATAAAATTGGCGTGCCCTAAAATTAAAAGTCCTGTCGCATCATGTTCGTAGATATTTTTTTATCTTTGATCCCCACGTTTGGGGTAACGATAACCCACCCATGCATGCTTCCATTTCTATGCCCCACACTCTGTGAATTAATAATTGATGGGTGGCATAAATTGATTTGGTTATGGTGGAGGATTATTCAATTGCGGGAATATGAATAGTGCTTTTCCTTTGCCCCATTAAAAACAACGTAATTTCTAATACAAATACCGAAGAAACAATCGCACATCACATTCCACACACACTACTACCCTCTGTGTATGGCTTCTGACGCTGCTGCGGAAAACATGAACGAGGTGGGACCTGGATACGTCTTCAAAGAAGAGATCCATCTCACCGTCCTCAAAACCTCTCTCTTCTTCGCCGGCGACGGCTTCACCGTCTACGACTGCAAGGGTCAACTCGTCTTCCGAGTTGACTCTTACGGACCCGACACTCGCGACAGAGACGAACTCGTTCTCATGGATCCTAACGGACGCTGCCTCCTCACTGTTCGTCGGAAGGTACAAATCTATACTCTCTCTTCTTCTTCTTCTTTCTGCTTAAAACTTAAAACTAAACTAATTTTCTCGATTAAGGATTAATAGTTTATCTTAAATTTTGACTTTAGGTGATTCAGAATTTGATATGCGCATTACGTTGATTTATTCGTGTTTAGAATTATCATGGTTAGGTGTGTTTTTCATTGATTTGAGTGGACTCAGTGAGTTGAGTTGTGTGTAATGTTTTGGCGTAGCAGAGACCGAGTTTGCATCAACGGTGGGAGGGCTTCAAAGGGGAGAGGATGGACGGTGATAAACCTATCTTCAGCGTGAAGAGAGCGTCGATCATCGGAAGGTCGCGCGCGAGTTTGACGGTGGAGATGTACGATAACCCGGGTGAGGAGTACCAGATCGAAGGGTGTTTCTCTCAGCGATGCTGCACGGTGTTCAATGTGACCAAGGAATCTGTGGCTGAGATTCGACGTAAGGTGGACCCCACCACCAGTGTTGTGCTTGGGAAGGAAGTGTTCTCTCTGTGTGTTAAGGCTGGGTTTGACGCGGCTTTTGCCATGGGTTTTGTGCTGGTCCTGGATCAGATCAACGGTGAGGATTACGCTGATAGTGGTGCGACCGCGGAGCCTGCGGTGCACCCAACCACAGATGATTGAAAGGGAATTGTAGAGTGCAGTTCCAGATTTGATCACACTGGCATTGCGGAAATCTGGTGCTTTGTTTAATTCAACTCACTAATCTTTGGGGTTTGGAATGTCCCTCAAGAAGGGAACCTCTGCCCCTTCTTTTGTGGGTCATGCCCTTGAAAGAATAAAGTTTACAATTCACAACGCGATTATGTAAATTTTATATTGTATTATGCATAAAACTATAACTTCAGCTTTCCTATTTGCAACCCATTATTCTTCTTACGTAGCTTCAAATAGATAGTTCATTATATATATACAAAGTTTGCACTTTATATTTTAAATTGCTCAGAACTTTTTCTTACATTTGAATTCTTTTTTTTTTCCTTATATTAAAGATTAGAAAGGGTACTTTACTTTTAATTTTGTTAATGTTTACTTTATTGGAGAGTTAATTTTCTGCTATTTTTTGTGTGCTATTTTTTTTATTATTTTCTCATAATACATTTATTATCACTAATTTTAATATTTTAAAATATATTGAAAAAATATTTAAAATATCAGTATAATTTATTTTTAATACTTATGAAAAGATAGTAAAAAATAATAATAAAAAATCTGAACTCATTAATATCGCACAAAAATAAAAATCTAAAACTTCAACTTACTTTGGAACTATATATCAGTCAAAGTTATGTTCAGTCAACTATATCCTCACCGGACTCCTCCTCTCCACCTAAAATTTATCGACAATTAATGCTATTTTGAATCTTTGAATTATAAGAAAAATGAAAGTTTTATCTTTGAACACAACAAAAAAATAAAAATGAAAGGAAATAAATAGATTATAGTTTTAGATATTGGCCTATACGTTAAGGAGTTTGAATTTTTCAACTAGAAAATTATTTCCTCTACGGTGAGAATGATTTATTCTTTTGGAACACTTGGATAAACAAAATATAATAGTTTGTATCCTGTTAAAATAAAATCATTATCTGATGATATGAAAATTTAATATTCATATTTTTTTTCCAGAATTATTACAAAATTTGGTAAACTTAAGGATTTAAACCTTTATAAACAAAAACTATATAATTGAAAATAAAAGACCGTTGCTAATATCTTTTTCACAGTTAAAAAACGAGGATGTTGCTGCCACTATCATTAATGGACGGAATATAATAAATAAACAAGTAAGCAGATGCTTATTTATTTGAAAAAAAAATGTTAATAATTAATATTTTGATTATTTAAAACAACTAATTAATGTTATTGAAAAATCGATTTTTTTATGCCTTATTCTGGCATGTGTTTACTCAGATTCCATGAAAAACATTACTAAATATCATTGGTTGTTGAAGAAAGAAAAAAATAAACGGGGCAAAGATTTTGGCCAGGTATTAACAATTATAGGTAGATGAACCAAATATACAAAAATATTATTCCACCAATAATAGAAAAAGTTTTGAAATGGAAGAATATCTTTTGACTGTATAAGCTGAACTACGAAGGAATCAAATTCCTATTTGCAAATCTTCATATATATAATTAACAATTATAAACGTGGAATCCATCTAGAATTATATATGCTTTATGTTCATATTTTAATTATCACAAGCATATGTATAATATTCATTTTTTTTACTCTCATTTTTTACTTCCTGACATGATTTAATGTGAATCATTAACTCATTCAAAAAAAAAATAATAATATATTAATCAATGATCCACATTAAATCACGTTAAAAATATAAAATATGAAAGTAAAAAATTAGAAGTCATAGCATCATTTCCTTATGTAGATTCCTTATCTTAATTAATTCATATTCCAACTTTCATATTAAATTCTCTCTTTTCTTATACCAGGAATTTAAGATTTTAAAACCGTATACGCACGAGGGTCAAATCGTATAAATATACACCAAAAGTACTTTTTAATTGTAAAACAAAAGACTGGTGTACTTCACAATATATATTAAAATGCTGTCTATTATCCGTCACGTTTTTCCCTGATTAATCTAAATATAATAAATTAACTTAAACTAAACACGAGTTTGTTCACTAAATAATAAATAAAAAAAACGATTGTTACATATATTTGGCATGTTTTTTTTTTTATCAATCACAAATAAAAATAGTAGCAAATCCAATCCATAGCATTTATCAAATTCAGGCTAAGTATCAAGCATTAAGAACAATAATGATTATAGCTATGAAAAAATATTTGCCTTTTCTGAATGTTTTCAGTGACATCTATGTATGAAAGAGATTAAAGACAAGGA
>Ga0209389_1002005_pt1 | contig 15104 bp, 14 predicted proteins | sample CowpearedBW_FD_187526 | JGI IMG/M metagenome (GOLD analysis project Ga0209389, IMG submission 187526) | Root nodule microbial communities of legume samples collected from California, USA - Cow pea red BW (SPAdes) (version 2) | ecosystem: Host-associated > Plants > Roots > Nodule | place: USA...
GCATTATTAAATTCATAGAAAATCACAATTATTTTTTAAATAACACAACATTCGACGTCTTAATCCAGGGCTAGGGTGATGATTTAAAATCCGACCTCATATCAATCTTACAATCTTCGTATTTAGAGCCATTTCCAGAACCAGTAAATGTTCCTGAATTAACAATATTATTCACCACCGTGGCACGTTGCTCAGAACCTTGTGCAAGGAGAATGTGTTCTCTTCCTTCCAACTTACTTTCCACAAACTTTCTCTCAGCTTCTTTTCTGGGCTCTTTCTCCATCTTCTGCAGAGTGAGTGCAGCCTCAGATTCTGGTTCTTTCTCCAAATTCAAGCATTTAAAAGGGCCTTTAAGCTCTGCCTTAAGACCACTTGTTTTGTCACACTCGATAATGACACTGTATGCGATTCGTGTTCCACCACCGGCAGAATACCAGTGAGAAAACTCCCAATTCACCTTCTCCTCAGAATTTCTGTTTCCAACTTTGCGAATCACTTCATAAAAGCAACTTTCCTTCCCACAAAGCTCGCTCCAATATTTGTTATAACAAACTGTCTCAAAGTCAGGGACATAATCATCAAACAAAAACATAGAAAAAGACCACACTTGTTGACAGAATCACGAAACATTGTTAGTTGTTTCATTTGAAGTAAAGAAAAAGACTTGTTCAAAGTTTGTTTCAGATCTGACTCACCATTGAATCCATTATGGTTACGAGTGTCATCGAGTCTGCCTGTGGTCACTTTGACAGCCCAAAAGTAGAAACCTTCACGAGTGTTTCCCTTCTTAGCAGTGACCTCCACCAGAAGCTCACGCGTTGCACCAGAGTCGCAGAAAGGGTTGCGAAGTCTCAGCAATACCCTATTTTGGTTGTGCCTCAAACCCAAAATGTTACTTTTGGATCCTTCAGAGTATATGAGAACTAACTCTTTATACTCTGAGCTTGACCAATTGTGAAGCTTCATACTCATACTTTAACCTTTCTTATGTTATGTTGGTACTTCCTGCATGGGTATATATATAACACTTATTGCTTCATTATGGAAGGTTTCATGAGAGAAGGAAGAAAGTAGGTTTTGTTTATTCTTCCATAAAGCTAAACATATTGGCTGATGGAGGTTTTAATAGGTGCTCCCTATTCTACTATAAAACTAACTTATTATGAAGAAAATAAGGGTTGCCTATTCTTTCATAAACCTAGAGTTAGGGCTATTTTCATATTGAAAAGCTTTAGGCTTATTTTTATAAACCCATAATATTAAATTTTAATTATATATGTACTTTTGAATTTTCTTACACCTCTTTAATAAAAAGTGATTATTTTTATTTTGGATAAATTATTAGTTGAGTATGATAGTATTGATATAGTTATTTTTTTCAGTTTAATAAAAAAATTATACCATTAATACAGCAATTTAAAGTTAATTTTGTTTAAACCCTGTCATTTGTGTTTATTAAAGAGAAAATTAATGTTAGTATATTATGATTTATGAAATTTTATATGTCCGCGCCAAAGGACCATGTTACATATCACTTTACTCCATAACTCGTTTTCTCTTCCAAAATTAAACATTTTATTGAAAGTTCATAAAGTTGCTAAATAGAATAATTTTTTATACTTTTTTTGAAGAAAAATGATATAGTAACGTTCACTTTTCACAACTTATCACACAATGTGACATGACATTTGTTTTTTGATTTTTTTCAATGTTCACGTTGGTTTGTTTGGAAGAAAGAGGAAGGAAAAAAAAACACGGAGTGGAAATTGGAGGAGAAAAAATAGAAAGCAAAAATGCAAATGGTTGAACTAAAACGCATCGTCTTCAACCATTGATGTTCGTCTTCACCACCATTCTTCATCTTTAACTCCTATTTTTCTAAAACCCCTCTTATTCTTCTTTGTCGCAACAGTGTGGGTTTACCCATTGGACGAAAGTTTCGACGGTTGACGTTCGTATCCATTGGGGTGGAAAGGAGAGATTTATGTTGTTATTTGTAGTGTCGTCATCATTGTAGTGGTGTAAGTTTGTGGGTTTCATCCTTGTGGTGGAAACTAATCGATGTCGCTTCTTCGAAAGGTGCGTGGTGGTAAGTTGTATTTATTTTTGCGTATTGTGATTTTTTTTGTTTAAAAAGCAAGATCGAAGATGAGTTTTGTTTTGAATGTGGGTTTTTAAGGTTAGGGTTAAGATTCTGTATTCTTATTTTGGTTGTTGTTGTTTCTGAAATGTTTTCACTTACATTTTTCTTGGATTAAGTCAGTAAACTGTAAATCCACATATGTGCTTACTTAAGACTTAATATCTGCGAACCCATGTTGTATGATTTGCACATTAGATATCCCTGGTAGTTATAGTGGAGCATGAGTGATTTTGCATTTGTTGACTTATTGAGTAAACTGTAAATCCACACTTAAGATATAATTACTGCGAACACTTGCTCTATTATTTGCACATTAGATATCCATGTTAGTTATAGTATAGCAGTGATGATATTCATTCATTGCTTTACTGAGTAAATTGTAAATCCAAATATGTGTTTACTTAAGAGTTCATAACTACGAACCCATGGTCTATGATTTGCACATTGGTTACCCTTGTTAGTTATAGTTAAGCATAAGTTATCTCAATCCAAATGTTCTCAAGGTGGAATTTAATTTGGCTCCAACAAAAACTATTTTTTTTATGCAGGTACTAAACTTGCAAAAAGAATGTGTTATGGGAACTCTCAACCTGTTTGGCCATCTTAGTGACTTCTTTGTTGAACATGAAGACATCAACCAATCGCAAACGTGTCAAACACATTTTCTAACAGATATTGAAGTAAGAACGTGTTAAACAGTGTAAACAACTAGAATACTAGCATCAAACATGTTTGACACCTCAAAAAGAATTAACATAATTGGATTGAAAGGACTATGTCCACTCATTTTTAAAATTTGAGGACAAAAATTTATCAAAATTTCATTAAGAATGAATTCTAATTATTATTAAAGTTCAGAGACTAAAAAAATACTTAACCCATTTATTTATAATAAATTACTTTATTAAAAAGTTATAATTTTTTATAAACTCATGTGAATATAAATTTAAAAATATATTTAGTTTAATATTTATAATTTAATCGAGAATAAATAATTTTAAGAGTCATTGAATAAGATAGTTTAAATATATTATTACAACTTGTGTTTATTAAAGAAAAAATTAGTATTAATATCAAGTAATTTATAAAGCAACCTTTTACTTTTTTTTTTGTTTTATAAATTTAAATTTGTTGTGGTTATTCGCAGTTAATTGCATATTAGTATTAATATTTTAAAAAAAAACATATGTCATAATTACTAAAAAACAATCACATGTTGAAATTACATTAACTATTAAGCATTAGCAGAGTTCACACTGCGATTTTTTTTATTATACTAAAAATAAAATATGTCACTACGTCTTGTAGTGAATCACTTATTTACTCTTATTCAATATTTTATCTAATAACTTATATATCAATAAAATTATTAAAATATGGTCTTTGTACATTTTTGGGAACTTAGAGCATTATCTCCTTCGTCTAACTGATTCTACCACCGTGCTTCTATTGATTGATAACGGTTTTCGTAAAAACAAATTAAGAAAATATGCGTTGTTAATTTTCGACAAAGTTAACTTGCTTGGAATGTTATACATTATGACAACACGTTTGATGAATAATTTTCTACTCTTTCTCACATATCAAGGACAACATTTTAATTATGCATGACATGTTTCAACTGCTTGGTCTGCCAAACTAGTTTGTTTCTCAACGTTTAAATATCTCAATAAAACTAAAACTTGAGTAATTGATAGGGCTCATTGACTTAGCTTCAATTTAATGTTTCAGTAACGTGGGTGGTTGTTAAATTTCTAAAATAATTATGTACCTATTTATTATTATTTGACTTTATCTTATGCATGACATCAAATCTATATACCTATACAATAAAACAATTGAGTTGAAAAAAAAAAAAGCCATGCGAAAGAAAATCAACTTTATAATAATAGAATAAGATTGCCTTTAAAACTTGTATAACTTATTTTAATATTGAGAGAAAGATAAAATGGAGAAATATTATAGTCCTTTTGTATTGCAGATGTTGTGTTTATATAAATACAGTACAGTACAATCATAATTTCTATAATAAAGTCATAATTGAATACAATAAACAATATAGGAAATAATTGATAATGATGGTTGTACACATGAGAAATAATACACGGACATAATACCAGAGATATTGGGATAATATTATTGACATAATATCTCTGGTATTGATTCTAATAATTAGAATCGTAACTTTTTCTAACTCCCTCTCAAACTGAGGTGACCCAGTCATCCCATGTTTGTCTCTTAAAATGTTGAACCTTGTGTGTGTGAGAGGTTTGGTTAAACAATCTGCAATTTGATCTGCTGTGGGCACATAGGCTATTATAACTTGATTCTGAAGCACTTGATCACGAATGTAGTGAACATCTATCTCAATATATTTAGACCGAGCATGCACATTGGATTGGATGTCAGTACCTTAGCACTCAAGTTATCCCACCACAAAACCGGCTTTCTAGGCATAGAGAAATTTTGGCTCATCTAGAAGTGATCTGATCCAAGTTACTTCTACTGCTAAATCAGCTAAAGCTCTGTATTTTGACTCAATGCTTGACCATGACACCACTTTTTGTTTTCTTGAGGTCCACGAGATCAATGTCTCTCCAAGGAAAACACATTGCCTTGCTATGGATTTCCTATCATATATGCTAGTGGCCCAATCTGCATCAGAGAATCCAGATATATCAAGATCGGTTGAGGGTTTGATATGAAGACAAAAATTTGTTGTGCCATGGAGATATCTCAGTATTCTTTTTATTCCTTGCTAATGATCTATAGTTGGGGAACTCATATATTGACTGAGTTTGTTGACAAAAAATGTTATGTCTGGTCTAGTGTTGGTCAGATATTGTAATGCACCTATAGCCTCTTTGTATAGTGTAAGGTTAGCAATAAGTTCACCTTTAGTAGTGAATTGTTTCCCTATTACCATTGGTGTAGGGCAAGATGAAGATTTTTCCATATTAAACTTCTTGAGTAGATCTCTAATGTACTTTGTTTGTTTAAGGTACATTCCACTAGCATCTCTGTGTACTTCAATTCCCAAGAAGTAGTGTAGAAGGCCAAGGTCTTTGAGAGAGAAAGCAATGTTTAATTGAGTAATGAAAGTCTTTAAAGACTTATTGTTGCTCCTTGTAATCATTATGTCATCAACATATATGAGAAGGAGTATGATATGATCATTTCTTTAAGAACAAAAAATGACAAATCACTCTTGGTATTTTGAAAGCCACATCTCAATAAAGTGCCTTTCAACTTGCCTTGTTTAATTTGCATATGTGGCCAGGCTTGGTTGAATCTGTATATCCTTCAGGTTGATGCATGAAGACATTTTCTTTGATATTGCCATTCAAGAATACATTATTTATGTCTAATTGCCTAACCTCCAAATTTAAATGTATTGCAATGGATAGGACAATTATTATCATGCTAGACTTGACCACTGGATTGAAGGTTTCATCATAGTCGAGACTCGCAGTTTGTTGAAAACCTTTGGCAACCAATCTTGCTTTCCTTTTTTGAATTGAGCCATCTGCCTTGTATTTAGTTTTAAAGACCCACTTAGAGTCTATGATGTTATTTTGCCCCTGAAATGGTACCAAAGTCCAAGTATGATTAATTGTTAGAGCTTTAAATTCTGCATCCATGGCTACTTTCCATTTTGGACTGAGTAGAGCTTCATTAATATTTTTTGGTTCCTTGTCTTTTGTGTCTGTTTCTGACAGTCCTATATAAGGAAGTTTTGGCTTGTAAATCCCTGTCTTGCTTCTGGTTTGCATCTAGTGCATGTTGTCCTGCTGAGTCTGTTGGTTATTTTCTTTTAGTGTGTCTTCTAGTGTCATTTACATGTGAGGTTGCCTCATCTGCATGAATAGAGATATCATTAAGTGTTGGTTGATCATCATTGACTAAGTTGCCGAGAGTTAGTTTCTCTTCATTGGAAACTAAGTCACCTTCTTGATGATTCACCTCCCTGTCAGTTGAGTCAACTATATGGCTTGTAGTGGTACCTACTGGACAAGAAGGAAGAACAATAGGGATTGCTCTAGTCAATGCTTTTAATGAATTTCTTGTGTCAAGAAATCCATCATGAAAAGGAAAGTGATTCTCATTAAAGACCACATGTCTTGAGATGAAAATTTTGCCATGAGAGTTGAGGAATTTATAACCCTTGTGAGATTTGTTGTATCCTAAGAATACACACTGTGTAGTGTGGAATTGAAGTTTGTGTTGATTGTTTGGTTTAAGGCAAGGATAACAGGCACAACCAAACGGCTTTAGAGCATCATAATCAGGTCTCTTACCAAATAACAATGAAAAAGGACTTTCATTTGGGTTAACTAATGAAGGCAATATGTTGATGAGATAAACTAAGGTAGAGAAAGCTTCCCACCAGTAGTGTAAAGGCATTTTAGCCTGTGCTAAAAGTGTGAGCCCTAGTTCAGTCACATGTCTATGTTTCCTTTCAGCTCTACCATTTTGCTTAGAGGTATACGGGAAAGACATTCTAAATTGAATTCTCGATTCAATGGCTATTTTTTGGACAAGTTTAAACTCACATCCACCATCACATTGAAGAGCTTTTATCTTCTTGTTAAATTGGTTTTCAACTAGGCTTTTGAATTGAATGAAAGCATGTATTGTTTCTGATTTTTGTTTCAAAGGAAAAATTTAAGTGAACTTGCTGTAATCATCAATGAAAAGAACATAGTACTTAAAATTAGAGGGAGATAAAATTGGGGCAGGTCCCCATAATCACTGTGAATCAATTCTAAAGGTTCCTTAGCATGAGAGGAAGAGGACTTAAATGGTGACAAGTGAAGTTTTCCAAATTGACAAGCTTGACAAAACGAAAATTGATCACGTGATGATGTCTTAATGTTGCAAATCTTCAGCACCTTTTCTAAGACTTTATTGTTGGGTTGTCCAAGCTTTCTATGCCAATTCTCCTTTAGCGACATGTAGACACATGGATCTTTATTGACTTGAGAGTCGAAACTTGAAAGTTGGTATAATTCATCTCTAACTTTCCCTCTTAGTAGTATTTTCCCTGTCAATTTGTCCTTCACATAACAATGGTTGGCATCAAATTCAACCAGGGCATTATTGTCGATAGTTAGCCTCTACCTCCTCTAAAGTTAGAGCCCCTCTAATTACCTTGTGTCCCTGGTTTGTTGCTTCTGAAATCAGTTTTGATTGCAAGGTTTGTTGAAGTATTCATTGAAAGATTATTGAAATTATTGAACTATTCTATTTTGCTTTCAAAGGCCAATAGTTGGGCTTGTAGATCAACCTAACGAAGGTTGATTTGATCAGATAATTTGACCACCACCGGATTGTAATCAGCATCCAGTCCATTCAGCGTTTGAATCATCAAATTTGAGTTGGAGATTGGTGATCCTGCCAACTTTAATTTATCAGTAAGGTGTAAAACAATTAAGGGTCTTTAGAATTTAGGATTCTCACACGATAAAACATAATAGAGCACTAACCTTGATCCATAAGAGATCCTATGAATATGCGTTCTTCAATTTGTATTCTTTCGTGTGCTCTTCAACCACTGTTTCCCAATCTATCTCTTTGCCTCTCTTTCCTCTTCTCACGCGTTTTTGATGGGTTACTGTTAAAAGAACCTTATGGCCAGAGACAGAACTCCAATCCCTTTTATCAATCAACGTCCATCAAGTTGGTTTTTATTTTATCTTTATTTTATTTTATTATCACTTCCCATAATAATAACCAATAAGTCTTTAAATTTTATTAAATCATAATTGGGTCATCATAATATTTCAAATGAGTCACTAATAGAATTAATTCGTCAATCAATTCTAACATTCTCCCACTTGACTCATATGATGTTATAACATTATGTGATTTAATACATAAACATAATGCACATTAAAAGACCTTGCATAAATTGGTTCCATCATTATTCATAATTAAATATACAGAAATAATAAGAGTCATGACGGTCACACATCATTCGATCGACATGATCCCTTTCATGTTCTACTGTATCATCTTTTTCTCCTTAGTATGACCTTAAAACAAGAAGTCCATAATGGGTTCAAACATAATGTCATTTTACAAAGCAATAACATAACATAATTAGTTTTCTTCATCATAATTTGCATGCATAAACATAAAGAAGATAACACAGGTTTCAGAAATTTATACATTAGGGAGCTCAAAGTGTCATATAAACATTAATAACATTAATAGTCAACATTTAACATTCACTAGTAGACATAATGTTCATATTCTTTACATGACCAGCATAAAATTTAGGCGATAACCCTTTTGTTAAAGAGTCAGCAATCATAAGATATGTGCTAATATGTTCTATTGACATTCTACATTTCTAAACTTCTTTTTTAACGATAAAGTATTTCAACTCCATATGCTTAGCACCTTTGGAATACTTGTCGTTTTTAGAAAAGAAGACTGTTGTGGAATTATCACAATAAAATTTTTAGCGGCTTGGAAATACTGTCGACTACTCCAAGTCCTGAAATAATGTTTCGCAACCAATTAGCCTGAACTGTGGCCTCAAAGCATGCCACAAATGCAGCTTCCATGGTGGATGCAGCAATGACAAAATGTTTCGCACTTTTCCATGAAATCGCTCCTCTGGCCAATAGATACACATAACCAAATGTAGACTTTCTTTTATCCACACAGCCGGCAAAGTCTGAATCTGTATAATCTATCACCTCAAGGTGATCAGATTTTCTATAAGTTAGCATGTGATTCTTTGTTCCTTATGGGTATCTTAAAACTTTCTTTGCAGCTTTCCAATGCTCTAGTCCTGGATTACTTTGGTATCTACCAAGCATACCAACTGCAAAGCTAATATATGGCCTCGTACAGGTTTGAGCATACATCAAACTCCCAACAACATATGCATAAGGGATATTTTTCATCTGTTTCTGTTCTAAATCAGTCTTTGGACATTGCATGAGACTAAACTTGTCTCCTTTCTGTATTGGAATGGGAGATGCTGAACATTTATCCATTCTTAATCTCTCTAAAACTTTATTAATATATGCATTCTGAGACAAACCTAACAGTCCTTGTGATTTGTCACGGAATATTTTTATTCCTATCACATAGTATGCCTCACACATATCTTTCATTTCAAAGTTATTAGAGAGAAACCTCTTAGCCTCACTTAATAGACCAAGATCATTAGTTGCAAGCAAGATATCATCAACATACAGAATCAAAAATATAAACTTACTCCCACTGACCTTCAGATATATACACTGATCAACGGTGTTTTCCCTAAATCCAAAGGATACAATAATATCATTGAACTTAAGATACCATTGTCGAGAAGCTTGCTTAAGTCCATATATCGATCTCTTAAGTTTACACACCATGTGTTCCTTTCTTTCTTTAGTGAACCCCACCGATTGGTCCATATAGACATCCTCTTCTAAATCCCCATTTAGAAAAGTAGTTTTAACATCCATTTGATGCAACTCAAGATCATAATGAGCTATTCATGTCATGATAATTCTAAAAGAATCTTTCTTAAAAACAGGCGAAAATGTTTCTTTATAGTCAATGCCATATTTTTGAGTAAAACCTTTGGCAACAAATCGGGCCTTGTAACGTTCAATATTGCCTTGAAAGTCATGCTTAGTCTTAAAGACCCATTTACACCCAACTCTCTTGCATTCTTTTGGCAATTCCACAAGGTCCCATACATCATTATGTGTCATTGATTTAAGCTCATCTTTCATGGCATCTAACCACTTATCAGAATGATCACCATTAATGGCTTCTGAAAAAGAAATTGGATCATTATCAATACTTAAGTCATTCAAAATAGTCATTCAAAATAGCAGACTTTCTATCTCTGTGAGATCTTCTTAATATTATTTCTTGTGGTTGTTCTACTATTGGTTCATTGTTAACCTCGAGATCATTAATTTATTGTTGTGAGTTTCTACAACATGTGGAACAACAAATCTTGATAAAGAAGTACTAGCTATAAGAACTTATACTCTAACTTCCTTAATCTCCACATTTCGTAAAGCTTCACTCCCACTAGTTTCACCATTCTCAATGAACTGAGCATTTCCAGTTTCAATGATTTTTGTACTATGGGTAGGATAGTAAAACATATACCCTTTTAATTTTTTTGGATAACCAATGAAATATCCATGGATTATTCTTTCATCCAGTTTATTTTCTTGCGGATTGTATATTCTTATTTTTGCCTAACAACCCCAAACATGCAGGTGTCTCAAACTGGGTTCCCTACTCGTCCATAACTCAAAAGGAGTCTTTTGAACAACTTTACTAGGAACACTGTTCAACAAATACATGGCAGTCTTTAAAGAATACATCCACAATGATACAGGTAAACAAGAATTACTTAACATACTCCTAACCATATCCAGTAAAGTTCGATTACACCTTTCTTATACACCATTTTGTTGTGTTGTGCCTGGCATTGTGTATTGAGCATAAATACCATTTTTCTCAAAGAACTTAGCGAACAAACCAGGGTGTTGTCCACTTTCATCATATCTTCTATAATACTCACCACCTTTATCAGACCTTGCGATTTTCACCTTTCTATCTAATTGCCTTTCCACTTCATTTATATAAACTTCCAAGGTATTCACTGATTGAGATATCTCATGCAGTAGATAGACATGTCCATAACATGAAAAATCATCAATAAAGGTGATGAAGTATTTCTCTTTATTGAAAGAATTTACATCAAACGGACCACATATATCGGTGTGTATGATTTCAAGAAGTTAAGTGCTTCTCGTGGCTCCTTTCTTTATGTGTTTTGTTTGTTTGACTTTAATACAATCCCCACACACATTCAGATCAGTAAAATCCAAATCCAAAAAGATTTCATTCTTTACTAATCTTTGTATTCTTTCTTTGGAAATATGTCCCAAACGTTTATGCCATAAGTAAGTAGATCGTTCATCCACTAAACTACATTTAGTGCCAACATTGTGATGCAAAGTTATAAGGGTTTCAACATATAAATTATCCAATTCAATTTATATAAACTATCATAAAGTGTATCAGATCCAATCATAAAAGTACGCTTAAACAAACTAAAAAAATCATTCCCAAACTTACAAAAGTATTTAGCAACATCAAGCTTAGACAAAGAAATTAAATTCCTAGTGATACTAGGTACATAAAAAGTATCCACAAGGTCTAAGTGATATCTAGTGTCGAGGATTAGACGATAAGTCCTGACCGCTTCCACTGGAACGTTTTCTTTATTGCCCATGAAGACGAACTTCTCATTTGGGTTTATAGTTCGAGTTGTAAGAAATCTCTGCATCACATTAGAAACATAAGTCATACATCCAGAATCAATCCACCACGTATTATGGGGAACTTTAGTTAAGTTTGATTCAAAACATACGTAAGCATTATGCTCACCTTTTTTTTCGAACCAAACTCTACGCTTTATGCAGTCCTTCTGGAAATGTCCATACTTCCCACAAAAATGACATTTGTCATTTTTCTTCTGGATTTTGGTTGAGGACTCGTCAATCTTTAGTGGTCTTTTACCCTTTCCATGTTTCTTAGTACCTTTCTTTCCAACAGCTCCTTGATTCTTCACATATTGAATATAATGGCTTCCTAAGTTCTTCAGTCGGGTCTCTTTTTGAACTAGCATACTGTGAAATTCATATACATTCCACTTGTCTTTCATGGTGTTGTAGTTCATCTGAAATGGACCATATTCAGATGGTAATGAGTTTAGAATGAACTGCACGAGAAAACCTTCATCCATTGTCATTCTAGAGACTTAAGTCTTGTTGCGATATTTTTCATCTCGATCACATGCTCATGCATAGTATGTGAACCGTCAAACTTCATGGTGGTCAACGTACTGATCAGTGCCCCAATGAGAGATTTATCAGCATTTTGGGAGCGCTCTTCCACAAATTTCACACATTCTTTTGCATTATCAGTTTTGGGGAGAGCTGACTTAATATTGCTTGCTATGCTCATTCTCATAAACATTAAGCTAAGTTTGTTTGACCTTTCCCAAGCTTTGTAATGGGCCTTCTCTTCATTGCTACTTACATCCGTGATAGCAGTCGGCTTTTCAACTTGAAAAGCTAAATCAAGATCCAACACACCTAAGTGAAATTGGACTTGTTCACCTGAGTGTAAAGATACCGGAACAGAGACTGCAATTAACATATGCCTAACATTAATGCTTTGAGTCATAAAACTAAACGTAAATACAGATTCAGACATAAACAATCATTCTATGCATACTAATGTTCTCCTTTGGGAGATCCAATAATACACAAACATAAACATAATGATGTTAATCATATTATAACATTATTGATAATTAAAATATGCATCAACTAGAATCACCTATTACCTTTGGGTATATAAATAAAACTAGTGACATAAAAAATTATCTACAATCATGCTCATTAATTATGAGAACAATTAATCAACCTTTGGGCGATCCTTAAATGCCTTATAATTAATGAACTTCAATTAACTCATAAATTAATTATTCATAATTTAGCATCCATACTATGAGTAATTGAAATAAAAAAATTAATAATTTGAAATCACAAAAACTTTAAAATTTTGACAACTTTGGTGACTAACAAAATTTATCATACTTGATTTCAAATAAGTAAATAAATACACATTGAATTGTTATAAACCATACATAGCATTCTCATTAATTTTAATTTTAACAATAACAAATATACATATTATTGCAAATTAAAATAAAATTATTCATATAATAAAAACATTATATGTCAATATATCATTATATGGTTATATGTAAAAGAAACAAAAAACAAAAAACAAAATGTAACCCACGTAATTGAATGGCACAACATTCCTTTAATTTCAAATAAATAAAATAGCGTAAGGAGAAAAGGAATTGGAAAACCTCCAATTTGGCACATTCATAGTAACGATTGTCATACTTTCACATTATGCCATTCATTCCAAATTAAAATAAAAAAGGAACACTTTCATACGTTCACACATAACAGTAGCGGAAAACATGAATTCAATCAGACACGTATTCCGATTAGTCGCACATATTCAATCTATTTGCATTTAAACCACACACACAATTCCAATTAATGGCAGAAGCGGGATGCAATTTTTTTTTAACCCCAACAACATCGTTCATACACAAGTTGAAAACATTCATGAAGGCATTGCGATTATAAACCCTCGATTAATAATTAGTGTTCGTAAAAATAGGGGATAAACTTAAATTAGGATTTATAGCATTAGGGGAAAACATCATAAAGAAGAAACATCACATAATAGAAGAATCATAAATCCTACAACCTTGCTCTGATACCACATGTAAAACAATTAAGGGTCTTTAGAATTTAGGATTCTCACACGATAAAACATAATAGAGCACTAACCTTGATCCATAAGAGATCTTGTGAATATGTGTTCTTCAATTTGTATTCTTTCGTGTGTTCTTCAACCACCGTTTCTCAATCTATCTCTTTGTCTCTCTTTTCTTTTCTCACACGTTCTTGATGGGTTACTGTGAAAATAACTTTATGGCCAGAGATAGAACCCCAATCCTTTTTATAAACCAACGTCCATCAAGTTGGTTTTTATTTTATCTTTATTTTATTTTATTTTATTATCACTCCCCATATAATAACCAATAAGTCTTTAAATTTTATTAAATCACAATTGGGCCATCATAATATTTCAAATGAGTCGCTAATAGAATTAATTCATCAATTAATTCTAACATAAGGTTCTTCATTTTGAGAAGATAATGATCAATCTTCATTTCTTCTTTGCGAGTGTTGTGAAATTCTGACTTGAGGTAGATTGTCTTTGATTTTGTATGTGCACCTGTTAGGCTTTGAGCTTCGTCCCAAAGTTCCTTGGAGGTTTCACAGTGCAACAACTATGTTGCAATATCAATGGCCATTGAATTTCTTATCCAGCCTAGGAGAGCTTGATCTTGTTCAATCCACTTTTCATAGTCAGGATTGGTTTTCTGAGTTTTGTCACTTGTAGTCCTAGTATGTAGCCCTCAAGTTTGCAACATTTTATCAATGGAAGAGCTAGTGACTTCCATAGGAGATAGTTATCTTTGTCTAACCTGACAGAAACATTTGTGGGTAGGTCATTTTTGTGATTTGTGTTAGCTGCGAAAGACATGATTAGATCGAGAGCCTTCAAGCTTAAAAGCTATAAAACCTAAAAAGATAAAATGGAGAAATATTGTAGTCTTTTTGTATTGCAGATGTTGTGTTTATATAAACACAATACAGTATAATCATAATCTCTATAATAAAGTCATCATTGAATACAATAAACAATATAGGAAATAATTGATATTGATGGTTGCACACATAAGAAATAATACACAGGCATAATACTAGAGATATTAGGATAATATTATTTACATAATATCTCTGGTATTAATTCTAATAATTAGAATTGTAACTTTCTCTAACTTTAAGAAAATAAAATATCTTGCGATCCTCCTCTTATACTAATATCTCGTTCTTATTTTTCTTTTATTTAATTGTTTCATATTATAACATGTGACAGCTAATTAAATTTTGAAGTGTCAATTTAAATAAGATGTCATGATTTAGTAATTCTTAATACCAGCTTTTTGAAAAAAAATCATCCTTGATTTTAAAATTTGAGATTCGAGTCAGTGGCGGATCTTGATTAAGAATGTTGGAGGAGCCAAAGTAATATGGTTATTTGATTTTGATTGAATCATTAGTATAATGTTTTCAAAAAATAATTTATGTAACTGAACAATTGAATCATTAGTATAATGTTTCAAAATATGTGAAGAAGTAGAATCTATGTTGTTTTTCATCTTCACGTAGTTTTTCTTGTGTCACTTTTAAAAAAACATTTATTATTTTATTCTTCATCAATATACTTTCTTTTAAATATATTAAAAAATAATTTGTTATAA
>Ga0209389_1002009_pt1 | contig 15096 bp, 7 predicted proteins | sample CowpearedBW_FD_187526 | JGI IMG/M metagenome (GOLD analysis project Ga0209389, IMG submission 187526) | Root nodule microbial communities of legume samples collected from California, USA - Cow pea red BW (SPAdes) (version 2) | ecosystem: Host-associated > Plants > Roots > Nodule | place: USA...
CAATACGGGACAGAAATATAATAGAGGTGGAATACGGACACAGATTTACCCACTTTTAAAAATTATAGGACACAACATGGATATAATACAAAAGAAAAACTACTTGAAATCTAATATAGATTTTTAAATTGAAGGAGGGAATTTATGTTTAAAAATGAGAATGGGTTACTATAGATGGAGTATGATGTTAAAAGTTATCTACTTAATGTATTATTTCAAACAATATTAGTATAAAAAAAAAAACTTTAAAACTATAAAAATTATAAAAATAAAAGTAATAGTTTTGAATGTGTCCGCATTTACCCAACATAGAAAAATATAACATGACATGGTTACCATCTGTAAGTGTTTGAGCTTCTTAGAGGACATTACATTACAGAAAAAGACAACAAAAGTTTCCATTCATAACACCAGGTGTAACAGTAAAAAGATAAAAGCTTAACATGAAGAGAAATCAAGAATGCATAAAAAGCCACAGCATGCAACCAAAAAAAGGTCTGCCATACAGTAAGTTTGGAAGCAAGGAGTAGAGAGAGATTTCGAACTTAAAAATTCCAGATCATATTAGCTATGCAGTAAGTTGCAACCTATCAGACTGATGACAGAGTTTCCATCTTATTGACTCAGAAAAATGACAGGTTAAATAGCCATTCACTCTGACAAGACATGAAAATGTTAACAAAGGAATCACAAGTAAAAAAAAAGCCATATACCAACTGTGAAATCTAACTCAAACTGAAACAAATATGTTGATCATAAGTGAAGAAATGGATCTTAGTTTCAGCATTGCCAGTAATGCTTTGTAAGTGATACATGATTATGATTTTTTTTGGCCTGGCATGAGAGATTGTCCATTATGATAAACCTCCATTAGCAACACAGCCATTGGATAACGTATACGAAATTATTAATAACATAACATCCAACAGATTTTACTGATCAACCTAAGTATAACAAATAAGAGTCTCTGTAGTTTACATTATTATATTACATGGACAAGTGGTCTTCTATATACAAGAGAGAGAGCTTGGTTGGGTGTTAAATTGTAGCATCGCAAGCATAATTACAGACACTTACTGTGGAATGCGCACATGCTATCTAACCTCTCAAAACAATGCGCAATTTATTTGCATACAGAGAACCAAACTGCCTCTGCTTCACTTTTTTTCCACAATAACCGAATGACATTGATGAAATTCTTTGAGCACAAGGTTTAGACATGCGAAATCTCGTCATTTGAAAGCTACTCAGAAGAAGAAAAAAAATGCAATCTAGTTCCCAAAATACACACAAAAATGAAAATTCAGGGCAACGATTAGAGAGTGCAATAAAAATCTAAATTAGGTATGGGAATTGAGAAAACAAGCGAGCATCCCTGCAGAATTCCATTGGCAACTAATATCCAAGACCAAAAGCTTTCAGACTAAATCTTAACATGCAGGTTTAACAGCGAAGCAAAACTAGGGTTTAACGAAGGCAGCAACAAAATCAGGCGGTGGAGAGGAAAACCAATCGAAAAGAGCGGAAGAGTACCTGTGATGGTGCCGTGAACAACAGTGCCATTCTTAAGCTCAATCGAAACGGTTTCGTTGTTCAGCTTCATTAGAAACCTGTTCCAGTTTTACACGCCTTTTAGCACCAAATTGAAACGAAAAAAAAAAAGGAAAGAAAAAAGAGAGACATGAAAATGAGAACGAAGAGGTAAGACCTGACGAGCTTCATGATGGAAGAGAAGACGATGAGTGAGTGAGGGTTTTGAAACACAAGAGTCGCGGGTAGCTGCGCTATGTGTTTTTTCTTTCAGATTTAGAGTCTAAAAAACAGAAGTGTAAGATGTAAACAACTTTTGTAACTACTACTGCCCCCACAATCCTCATTCAAAACAAAATGGTAAATAGCACAAATGTAAAATAAATAGTTTTTTTTAATATAAATTGTTATATTAACATTTTAGTTTATAAATAAACAAAACAAAACCTCAATTTTCTTTTGTATAACTAATATTAATTAATAATAAATAAATACTTTTAACATATAAACTATATTTTTATTAAAATTCACGTTTGTACCCCGCGTAATTAAAGAAGATGGAGAAATTTTTAAAAAATAGAGTATTATTAAATGAAGGAGAGAGAGAATAAGAAAAACAATGTTTGAGATATCCATTTCTTCTATAATTCCTCTTGCAATCATGCTTCATTTCCTTTCTTTCTCTCCTAATTATTTTTTTTTCATCTCTCATTCTTTCAAAAAATATAATTGCACCCACGAAAATTAGAGAATTAAGTAATATATTGAACCAATCGATTTCTTTTTTTTTGAGTAATTTTTTTTTTCTCTTGCACGTGACCTACTTATAGTTACATGAAGCTTTTATATACCGTTATGGGTAGGACCGGGCATAATTTATTAAACTATATTAAACTATAACTAATTGTACTATATTAAACTAAAATATACTAAACTATTCATAATAATAATTAAATTGTATTATAAAATAGTTCAGTTTTAAGAAACTAAACTTATATTAAGTTAACTAAGTTAACTATTGAACTATAGTAAATTGAAAGAGCAAACTACCTCAAATAAAATATTGGTATTAAGATAAGAATTTGATTTATGTATTTTGTGTCTTACGTTCTATTATTTTTCTTTCATATTGAAATATTTATTTTATTTTGTCTTAATTTTTTTTCTTTACTCTTTCTTTGAGAAAAATATAAAAAATTTATAATTAATTTATTAAAAAAAATTATAAATTAATTCAAGATCTTATTTTTATTTTGAATGAATTTTACTATGTAATGTTATTTTTATATTATGATTTTACAGAAGTTATTTTTAAAAATTAAATTTTGTGACAGCTAACATTTTTATAATTTTTTATTTATATTCTTAAATATTGAAATTAGTATAATAAATTTAAATATCGGTAATAACGTATTTTTTATTTTAAAATTTTATGTAATATTATTTTTTTAGTTTTAAAATATTTATTATGTGGCGTCAACTTTTTTAAAGAGAATTTATTTTAAAAAATTCTTAAAAAATATAAAAAGTTATTGATTCGTTACTTCACGAAATATATTTTAGAATTTCATAAAATTTCTAGAATATTTTTCACACAAATATTAATGAATACAAATGTTAAAAAAAATATTAGTTTTGAAAATTTTCTAAAATAAATCCTTTTAAAAAATTTGACGCAACATAATAAACATTGTAAAACTAAAAATTAATATTACATAAGATTTTAAAATATAAAAAATAAGTTAATACCGATATTTATATTTTAATTTTAATATTTTAATTACATTTTAAGTTATGGAAAAATTTAATATAAATTAAAAAAATTATAAAAATGTTAATTGGTGTATTGAAGTATGATGCATATTTCAAGTATTATTTCCTAAGCACTTTCAAATTATAAACTTTAGATTATTATTGCGTAGTACAATCATATGTAATTAGTGCAATTCGATTCAACATAGTGTAATTAAGTTCAAAAATAATGTAATTCGGTTAAAAATCAATGCAATCCGGTTCAAAAATAGTACAATTCAATTAAAAAATAGTGAAGTTTATTCAAAATCAGTGCAATTCGATTAAAAAACGGTTCAAAAATAATATAGTTAAGTTAAAAATTAGTGCAGTTCAGTTCAAAAATAGTGCAGTTCAGTTCTGACTTAATGCAGTTCATAAAACAATTCAATTTATATTATAGTGCAGTGCAATTCAGTGCGGTGCAGTTCAATCCAGTTTATTTTTAAGAATAACAATTTAGTTCAGTTCATCTGAATTGTTTTTCAGTGCAGTACAATTCATGCGAACAGTTTTTTAGTTCAGTGCAGTTTTTGGTAGTGCAGTGCAGTTTGGTTTATTTTGCCCAGCCCTAGTTATGGGTATTTAGTTCCTATTTATATATTATTATTAGTTTAAATTATTCTATTTGTTGAAAATTTTCAGTTTGGTTCTCAAATTTTTGTTATTTTAATTTGGTTTTCGTTTTCTTATAAATGACTCAATTTGGTTTTCACCGTTAATTTTGACCAGACGGTGTTAAAGTCAACGCCATGTGTCAATTTCTGGTTCTTTTTTGTTTTTTTAAATTTTCAATTTTTTAAAAATTTTTTTAATTTTTACACGTGTGACTTCACAGTTGTGTCACGTGTCAAAATGTCCCTATATGTGTTTTTAGTTTTAATTTAGTCTCAATCTTTGTAAAAGTGAACGAATATTGTCTCTCCTTAGATTGACACTCAATTTAATCTTTGTATACAACTTATGATGATATTCTTAAAATTGATATTTTTATTAAATATTTGTAGAAACAAGTTTTTTTTATAGTTTTATTATTAAACAAAGTTAAACCCTAAACTTAATTTCAAAAATTAACAATTTTGTCATCATATATAAAGGCACCAAGTGTATCATATTACACAAACTTAGTGAAGATTAAAAATGTAAGGCCCATTAAGATTAATTCTTTTCTGCCTGCCCTAAGTTAAAGGGGTTGCCCTTGTAAGTGGGCCTAAGGGTTGGCCCAGCATATAAAATCTTACTACGTTGCTCTAAGTCCCACTTTCCACTCTTTTCACATAATCTTGAGTCGCAGCCGTCAACCCCTCTGCTAGGGTTCTGCCTCCGCTGTTACGATTGAGCCAGGAAGTTCCGTTACTCCATGTAAGTGACCTTCGAGTTCATGCTAGTTCCCTTTTTGTAACCTTTTCGTCATCTGTTGTAAGAGTCTTGGTTAACCCCACTTGTCTGGTTCTGTTCCACTCTCACCACAGCCTTGTAGTTCATCCTTAGAGTTGTCGTGCTCGTGGTCGCGCAGTCGGGGTCTTCGCTAAGCTTTTTTCAGGTACGGGGAAGTTAGAGTCTAAGTCCTGATTATTTTATGGCTGGATTAGAGTTTGTTAGACATTGTATACATTGTATGTTTGTGTTGAATGCGTGAACTGCCATGTACTGTATTTTTGGGTGCGAACAGGTGACTGTTACATGAGAACAGTGGCGAGACCTGTTAATCTCCCCCAAGCGAGCCAGTCTCGCCTAGGCGAGACGAACGAGGAGCTCGCCCAAGAATTTTGTGCGAAAGGTCGCCCAGGCGACTAGCTCAACCTTTTGAGCGAGCGAGCATCTCGCCCAGGCGAGAGAGGTCTCGCCTAAGCGAGATCCCGCATGTGCTCCTGCTTCCTTTTTCGAGCCCTCGCCTAGGCGAAGGGGGCTCGCCTGAGCGAGACCCTTCGGCCTGAGCAAGGTGCTGGGCGAGGCAGCGCGATGTGTGATTATTTTCTTGGTTTTGTATGGAAAATGCTTGCTTGATTTTAGGTATTGTGCTGAAAGTTTGAGATGAATGAGTATGAAAGAGTGGTGCAAGTCATAAATTGTGAATGTTGAGTTGTTATGAGTTTAACATGCGATTTTAATGACATGGTTGGTATCAAAGAGGCATGATGATGAGATGAGATGGAAATCCTTTATGCACGGATGGTTTACAATGGATTCAAATGGGTTGGGCCCGAAACACGAAAGGCATTGGCTTTAAAGGTTGGTATGATTGATATATATCTATGCATGGTGAATGTTCTTTGGCTGTGCGAATATGGTTGATCTGTGTCAGTGCGTAATTCCTTGGAGTCTCTAGGTGAGACTTTCAGGGTCGCGCTTCAGTGGTCGGGACGTAATTCCATTGCCCCTGTTAGTGGGTGTCCATGGTGGTGCCCCATCTGTATAACTAGGTAAGGATTCAAGGTAAGGTTGTATCCTGACGCTCTAAGGGGTCAGTTAGTCTCACCTAGAGTGGACTGACTCCTGTGGTGAGAGTAGCAAGAGGCCTGAAATTCATTAAGGGCTAACCTTGTGGCGAGGGAAAATTGATTCATCGTAACACTTGTAACACATAGCTCGGGGGTGAGCAGAGGTATCCACCACAAGTGCGGGCATCCGCTGAATCCGACCAAGTTATACGTATCTGGATGAGTCGAGTCGAGTCATAGTGTATTGATTGAAGAGTCTTAACATGCTTGGATGTTGTACTGATATTGAATGATGAAAGTATATTTAACTGTATGATAAAAGTGTTGTTTGGCTCTAGCTTACCCTGTTTGTTGTATGATTGCCTTGTATGTGGCTATTCTTTCTTGCGATGATCATCAATTTAATTGATGGGAGCAGATGGGCGAGGTTCCCGCGGTCAACAAGGAAATGGCGATTCCGCTGCTTAGCCATCAGGGTTGGATTTCATATTTCTTTCCTTCATGTTTTTCGTTAGGGCTATGGCCCATGTATTGTTTTATGTTTGACTACCCTTTTTCTCTTTTGTCAGACTTTTATTTGGTTTTCCTTTGGCATCGTGGTGTGCCCGGTCTGTAGGGGTTGTGTTAAGGACTCCAAGACTTCGCTACATTGTTATCTTCGTGTGACGTTTCCTGTAATCTTTGAGCTTTAAATTAAAGGGGGCGTTACAAAAAATCAAATAACTTGTCACACATAAGTTTAGGAACTAAATTTAAAGTTCAAAACAAAACCAAAGTCTAATGTTTTTTGTATAGAATTTAAAGTTAATTTAAAATATTTATAGAAATATTTAATAAAAACGTTAATTTTAGTAAGAATATTACCATAAGATTTATAAAAAAGTAAATTTAGTGTCAATTTAAGAAATGACAAATATAGGGACCAGAATGAGTCACTTTGACAAATATAGAGACCAAATTGAGTCACTTTGACACGTGAAACAATTGTGAAGTGACACGTGTAAAAAAAATAAAAAACCTAAAAAAAATAAAAATAAAAATAAAAATTTTAAAAACCATAAATTGACACGTGGCGTTGACTTTAACACCATTTGGTCAAACTAACGGCGATGACCAAATTGAATCATTTTTAAGAAAATGATGACCAAATTGAGACAACAAAAAACTTGATGACCAAACTGAAATTTATTGACAAATAGAGGAACCAAAAGAATAATTTAACCTTATTATTATATTTTCTTAAACATCACTTCCAAATTCATCCACTTTCATCTCCAAATTTATTTAAAAGGTTAAATATGTTTTTCGTCCTTTAACTTTCACTAAACATTGAAATTAGTCTCTCTCCGAAATTTTGGTCCAATTTAGTCTCCTAACTTTTAAATATGATGGATTTAGTCATTTTAATCAAATTTTGTTAAGTTTATTTGAAGTTTCAAACACATGTCATGAAAGTATTTCACTTAACATCGAAATGAAAATATGTCAAACGATGTAAACAACTTAAATATTATCATGAATATGTTAGAAATGTCAAATAAACTTAACAAAAAATTCAGTTAAAAGGATGAAATTCCCACATTTATGATAAGACACTAAATTGATCTAAAATTTTGAAGAGGGATTAATTTCAATTTCACTCGATATTAGAGAACCAAAAACATATTTAATCCTTTACTAAATAAAACAACACAACATGAAAGATCCTTGATTAAGACTGAAGAAAGCCACGACTCTTCCAAACTTTTTTTATTTTATTTTTTATATATATTTTTTAATATTATATTTATATATTATTAGATGAAATTTAAAATTATGTTTATACTTATATTTCATCTATACTTGATTTTGAAAATTACTTTAATTATTTTAGTTTATTTTATATTAAATATTTGTTGACATTTAATGATAGTTTTATGATTTATTTATAGTTTTTCTGTAGTAAACGAAAAAAAAAAATTTAATTAAAAAGGCTAATTTTTGTATAAAAAAATTAATTCGACCATCCTAAAATTTTGAATAAAAAGCCACCTGTGACACAATTGCTTCTTAATAAAATTGTATTACCTCACCACTTACCCATGTCATTAGTTTTTTAAAAAATTATCTATTTTAATAAATTTGAAAAAAAATAAATTACATTAATTTGTTAAAAAAACCTACATTAACCTTTTGACATGTAATCATATTATTTTCCTCTTGGTTCCTTATTTTTTTTGAAAAATAAATAGAAGATTAATGATAAAAAAATGTGATAGAAAAGAGAATAAGTTTTTTCAGTTATAATCATATATATTGATGTTTTTTCCTTCTATCTTTTTAATGTTTACACACGTCATCCTTATTAAGCTATATGTTTTAATTTTTCTGCAAACCAGATGGAGGAACCACCTCTTTATACAGTTTTTTTTTTTCGTGTTATTTTTAACTTTTATTAAATTAAATAATTTCATCATTTAGTAAATGATTTCAGTTATTATTTTTTAGAAAATACAGGGGTGTGGGATGAAATTTGAAAAGAACGCAAGAGAGGTGAGTATAAATAAATAAATAAAGTGAGAAAAAAAGAGAGATAAAAGAGGTGGTTATGTCGGTTCTCTACGGGGCGAAGACCCGGATATGTATGGTGGCGCACACCACAGCAGATCTTTAAATTCTTCTCCTTCGAAGATCAATTCTCCATTTCTTCATCCATCAAAAACCCTAACCGCATTCTCTCCTACCTCACTCTCCTACTCTTCTCAATCTGTTACTCCCATGAGCTATCACATGGTAGATTCGATTCATCCTTTCCGCAACCATAATCTTCACACTTTGCATATGTTTTCTGTTTCTACTTCTTTTCTTCTTCCCTTTCTTTCGTTACTCGCTACTTAATCTAGGTTTACCCAGCACCACGATTGTGACTAGGACCAAAAACCGGCGCTCCAGAACAATTCAACTTTTTTTTTCTGCTTAACATCGGTCTTCATTTTCGAGAACACAAGACATAGTGTTTTCTATCTGTTTTGTTTTTGTTTTGTTCGTGGATTAATACCGGTAGATGTAATGCGTCATCTAATGTCACGTTTTCACAATTTAATATAAGTAGTTTTCCAAATTCAGTGACGCGTGAATAACTGTATCCACCTTTATCATGCTTTTCTGAATTTTGCTCTGTGAGCGTTTGTCTTAAAGTATTATGGTACCTATGGAAGTTTTATAAGGTGACGTTTTGCTGTTTTGTCTTGTGCTAATGAATTTCAGTGTGTAAACTGCCTGCACAACGACCTTTTGGTTGTTCTGGTATATACGTGTGTGTGGAAGTGTAGCTATTGGTCTTTAGTTGTACTTGTTCAACTGATTCTACTACTTGCAATTTTATGTTCTGCATTTTCTTAGATTAGTGTTGTTGACTTGTTTATATTTTGTCGTGTTTTTCTGTTCAGATACCTCCCATTCTTTTTCTTATTGTGAGTTCTTTATGCAACAGAATAATGAGGATACACGCAGAGGTTTGAAAAGAAAGCCCCCATACATGGATCGAGGGCATGAACGGGGACCTTACAATATGAATTCTAGACCTTATGATAGGAACATGGTTCCTGATGGTAGGTTCTTGTATTTGTTTGTCTTATATACAATTCAGACGGTTTTGGTTGTCAATTATAGACTATTACCTTGTGAAGATGTTGCCCGCTACTTCGATCTCATTCTAGTATATTTTCTATTTTGCTCTTAGGAACTTAACTATACAAATTATGGAGTTGCTATAAATAAATGAGCTATAAGTTACCTTTGGCTTTGGAGGGTTATTTTTTCCCTGCGCCAACTAGAGTTATCGTGTTTGGTTCAACTTATTATAGCTAGATACTCGTTTTTTTCTTCATAATGGCTCCATGAAAGAGATTTTTTTTTTTTGAATAAAAGGGAACAATTATATTCCTCCAAAAAGGTTATAGCAAATGTGGGCTTATATGGAAGATGGTTGTGTATGTGAAATGTCTGTTACTTTTGCGCAATTCGGGTAGGTTATTTTTTTGAAAGTGTTAATTATAAGCTGTAGGCATTGTGACATACGGGCATATTTCATGGGCTTTATTATAGACGCAGACTTTATCTTTTGACTAATCATTATTCTTCTTGGAAAATTGAAATTGATTGCGTAGTTTGAACTCACTATTACAAGTCACTATTGCACAAAGAAGACCCGTTTCTTTAACTAATTTGCCATTTTTTTGTGTGCAACTAATAGACTATGCATGAATGGTTTTGTAATTAGTTCTTTTGTCATAGTTGGCTCCAGGTGTTAAAGATTGAGTTTGATATCAATCTTACTCTCTTCGTCACCTTTACTCATAAAACACTAGCACACAAAATTACACACTGATCTCATCAGGATCTCACTCATGAAATACACAACAATTTTATTAATGGATATCCAATTTCCATACATCAAGGTCCTATATATAACTTTTAATCAATAAACTACCTAACCTATCAATCCTTAACAAAATTAATGGTCATGCCTATTTCTACCTATTAAATGGCCCCATCTTGTGAAGGCCTTGCCCCAAGGACATTTGCTCCTCCCTGCTCTACTTCCTGCCGTTTTACATTTGGAAATTGCTTTTTCAATTGGAGCAACTTGTGCTAAATAGCGTCCTTTGGGCTCGTATGATTCCAATTGACTTGTAGTTCAGTGACAACTTGATTGCCTTTTTTTTTCAACCTTTGGTCTAATATGTCTAGAGGTACCTCCAATTTTTTGATTGTGCCTTCCTACTCTAATCTCTGTCCACCTATCATGCCCTTCGATGCATGGAGAGATATATGCACATCCTTTTGGTGCAGCAGCTTCTGCCCAATTGCCAAAGTTGCATGCACCTCACCTGAATCTGGTTCAGCATCACTGTTCACTTTGTGAACCAAAAAATGGCACAAAGCTTATCCTATACTTTTCACTTTTGCATGTGATGTCTATCTCATTGCTGTCCACAAAATTGACAGGCCTTTTGCAATTCTGTCGTTCATGTCTTTCTTATTTGCATTAATTAGATTACAGCCCTTCAAATCTGTCACTAAACGTGATCCCAAAGACAAAACTGACTGATGGCGTTGAATATTAGTGATAGGAGTGGATTTTTGTGTCTGGTTTGATAAGGACTACTTTCTTGTATTTTGCTCTTGTGGTCCGCTATGTAAGATTTTTGGTGTTAGACATTTTCTTTTCCAATTCTTGAAGTATATCATCATGTGAGCGTGCTAATCTTATTGCATCTTGGATATTCTTCGGGTTATGAATCCTCACAGACTTCTCCAATAAAGTGTGTAAACCTCCCCGAAAAAAAAAAGAACCATTTCTCCGGTCACATCAAATTGAGCCAATAGTTCATCAAATCGCTCAAGATAATCTAGCAAAGAACTTTGTTGTCCCAGTTTGGATAATTCCGAAATGTGATCATTGTAATAACTTGTATGAAATTGACTTGCCACATCTTGCAAGCATCCTTTCTTTGTGGCTTGGCTATATGTAAAGTATTGTCATTGCCACACAAATGCCTTACCCTCCATCGACAAAAGCAAAAGTTTGCCACGCTGATCCTCCAGGTCATCTCAAGATCAAAGAATTGCTCAACTTTGGCATGCCATTCAAAATAATCATAGCCATTGCGAAATGGAATTTGTGCACGCTAGGTACTAGAGTGAAGTCTCCTATTGTTTCATTTGGTGGAGTGGTCGAACTTGACTCACCCATGGAATTCATCTTGATCAACATTTGTTGAAGCAAAGCCTTCATTGAATCCATGTCCTTCCTATTGATTTGTTGTGATTCTTCTATCAACTTGTTATCTTGTTGCGAAGTCTTAAACAACTTCTTGAGTCCCTCAATACAAACCTCCAAATCTTTGATTGCTGTAGAATCCCGCATTGGTGTTCACTAAATGATACCTCTGTTAAGGATTGAGCTGGATATCAGTCTTACTCTCTTCCTCACCTTTACTCAGAAAACTCTAGCATACAAAATTACACACACATATCTCACCAGGATCTCAGTCAAGGAATTAAAACATTCCTCAACAATTTTACTAATGGACATCCCATTTCGATATCAAGGTCTTGGATATAACTTTTGATCACAACTAACTTCCTAACCCATCAATCCCTTACAAAATTAACGGTCATGCCCATTTCCACTTATTACACTAGCCTACAATTTCTTTACGAAGTTGAATTCTTTTTTACTGCTACCGCTCTTCATTCTTGTAGTGACGTTACTCTATGTTTATTTTTTATAGATTTTTATTTTTAGTTGATTTTATATTGCAGGTTGGTTTGACTGCCCAGCACATGGACAAGAATTAGGACGCATAATCCCTTCAAAGGTTCCACTCGGTGAATCCTTCAATGATAACATTCCACGTGAAAAATATACTCCTAAGCAAGCGATTCATCAACAAAGAGTCTTAGGTCGGGAAGTAAGTACATCAAATGAACAGTAATAAACAATTTCCTCTGATTAATATATTCAGCTTGGAAATAAGTATGTGTTTAAGTATAATAAGGGAGACAACAGTATATTGACGTGCAAAAGTTGCAATATAAATAGATAAGTCATAGGATGGATTTGTTTGAATCTACTGATGTGTCTTTTTCATCATCTTTTTTTGTGTGATTGAACTTTTTGTTTTGCAATGTTAAACAATTTTCATTTTATAGCTTCACAACATCTAAAGGAACTTGCTATTGTTCACATATATATGACACGAGACAACTTAGATTACAGTATGGGATTTGAGGAGAAAGAGGTAGAAACTTGAAGAGTTGAGGATAGTAGTATTTATATTTTGTTTTGCGCTAACAGAGAAAGATTAGTAATCATGGAAAGAGGAAAATTTGAAACGTTGTGGGGTCTTTTAAATGTTCTATCTGTTACCTGAACAGCTGTACCAATGGTTGGGGGAATAAGAAAACAACTTCAAGCAATTTAAGAGTATCCTTAAAACAAGGAGTATCTTTCATTGTTGTGATTTTACGTTGTGTTCCATGAATGGACGCATGTTTTCTTTGTAGTGTTGTATACAATGTGTTGCAACCAGCTTCCTAGTCCTTAACTATATGTTTTTTGCAGCTTGGTTTAGTGATTGATCTGACAAATACTACTCGTTATTATCCTCTATCAGATTGGACAAAAGAAGGAATTTCTCATGTCAAGGTAACTATATCTTCATTCTATTGTTTATGAAATGTTAATTGCAATTGACTTTAGATTTTCTGTTTGTTTGTGCAGATAAGATGCAAAGGAAGAGATGCTGTACCTGATGATGAATCTGTACAAAAATTCTGTGATGAGGTAGCTCCTTTTTTCAGTGTTGATAGTATTCACTGTTAGAATTGACGAGCATTACTTTTACTGCTTTTTTGAATTAATGCTCACAATTTGATAGTCAAGTATTGTCTTCTTGTTAGTGTTCCTAACAATGGTGGTACAGTGCTTGATATCTTACTTGATGTTTTATGATTTATACTTGTTAGATATTCATTTTAGGTTCAAGATTTTTTCTCCCAAAGGACAAATGACAAGAAATATATACTTGTACATTGTACCCATGGGCATAATCGCACAGGCTATATGATTGTTCACTTTCTTGTGCGTACGGAATCTATATCTGTTACCGAGGTGAGTAAATTTATTGGACAATTCATTGGTTTGTTTTCAATACATGCATGAATTGAGTAATTAACGTGTAATGCAATTTTGTGCTTATCTTCCAGGCGATAAATAAATTTGCTTTGGCACGTCACCCAGGAATTTACAAGCAGGACTATATTGACGCCCTGTACATGTTTTATCGTGAAAAGAAACCTGAAGATCTTGTTTGTCCTCAAACTCCTGAATGGAAGAGAACTCCGGATCCTGATTACCGTGGCACAACTGCCCCGGCTGTGGACAATTATGTGCACATTCCAGAACAGGTATGTCCACTTTGTTGACTCTGTTTACTCAGCTTCTTAATTATATGATTTGCTCTTCTTCCACTCCACTGGGTTGAAGGAACACCTTACTTGGATGGATTCTTGAAGTGTTTGTATGAACACGAGTTTTCCATTTAATTTGTTTTATTTTTGTTGAAAAATATCTGATATGGCATAAAAATAGAATTGGTTTCATCTTTTTCATCTTTCTATTTTCGTTGTCGAGACTTAGTTGTATATGCTGATAACAGAACTTTTTTTTTTTTAATAAGTGGCTATTAGATCAATATGTGGTCACTTTAATATTGAATTTTTTTCCTTATATAATTCCATTTTTTTTCTCATTTATGTACTCGGTTGAAATAGAAAATATATCGTGTTTTTACGAACCTTCAGTCTGTTCACAATTTTTTTCTGGGATTATTCTTGTGTTTGGTTCTATCTTCTAGGAGAATATAGTCAGAAATGAAGTATTGACAACTGATGATGTTTTGGGAGATCCAATTCCTCCAAACCAGCTGCGAGAGATGCAAGAAGTTTGTTATCAACTGCTCAAGTTGAACCCAGGGGTGGGTTTCTGAATTGGCTTTTTGTTGAATTATATACATTTTCTTGAAAATGATTTAAACTCAACGTAGTTGAGATAATCAAGAATGCCTTTTTTTTTGTATCACATGTTAACAAGATTCATGCATAACGTATATGATTTAATTTTCATAGGAAGTAGTGTTTTGCAAGTAGCACCCGTTCACTCTTTTCCTACACAGTATTTGTCTATGAAGAGTCTAAATGTATATAATATAACTACTGTAATGTCTAGGAAATAAATTTCAATTAAGCAATATTTCTCTGTCTCTCTATTTCTCCTGTCATCTCCCCCTTAAAGTTAAGATAGCTCTATCAATTTTACACAAAGTTATGCTATCTAGAGCAATGTGTTGTATATGATGCATCTCATTAAAATTTCAGGAGAACTTTGAAGCCAAATAGTTATTTATTTGGAAACGTTAGTTTCTTGTGATTACACTTTTTCCATGAATTAATTGCATTATTTTTGGTTTTCATATTTATATTATCTCTTTTTAGGGAAGAGGACGATCGCAGTTTCCTGGGTCACACCCTGTTTCTCTGAACAGGTCCACTCTTAATACATTTGATCGTTTTGGTTTTTGTTACTTTGAGATTTATACGGAACTTTAGAATGGACTTCACTGTTTTACTGATATGGACATTAATGATTTTTCTTATCTAATAGGTCTTAGGAATTAACAGTACCTAAAGTATGTGTTCTTTATCGTCACTCGTCTTTCAGTTGTTTAACTGGAAGTTTGCACTATTCATTGACATTTCATCTTGTGCTTTTTGCAAATTTTGTTTA
>Ga0209389_1002012_pt1 | contig 15089 bp, 9 predicted proteins | sample CowpearedBW_FD_187526 | JGI IMG/M metagenome (GOLD analysis project Ga0209389, IMG submission 187526) | Root nodule microbial communities of legume samples collected from California, USA - Cow pea red BW (SPAdes) (version 2) | ecosystem: Host-associated > Plants > Roots > Nodule | place: USA...
AAAAAAAAAATATATATATATATATATATATATATATATATATATATATATATATGACAAAATCAAAGTTTACTAATTTAGATGGACTAAAAACATTGAAAATTTGAGATGTTAATCTACAAAATATTTATTTAGTTTTAATTTCTTAAAATATTTCTTGCTCTCCAATATTTATTTTTTAAAATTTGGAATTATGTGGAAGAATCATCACATGGGATTGAAAATGAATAAGAGACAACAATGACCAATGAATGTCTATGCAATTACAAAACATTTAAATATTTGATTGGATTTTATGTCGGATGCGGTATTTGTATTAAACTCAAATGATTTGAATAATTTCTATTTTTCTATCATTTAAAATATGAATCTACAAATAAACTCTATAAACTAAATTAAAAACAGGACAAAGTTAAAGACAAAGTTAACAATCCCTGTAATTTTTTGAAAGATGAAATCTAAAAAAATTATCGGAATAAAATTAAAGTCACTATATTTTATAAAAATATTTAAACATTTTAATAAATAAGAAAATGAATAGAAATGTTTGAAAAGTATATAAAATTACTCTTTATTAACACGTGTTATATACATGTAGTTGTTTTCAGTTCTGTGCGTGCTTAGACGTGGGTGTAACCTAGTGGTGTTCCTTAATCACTTTCTTCTAATACAAACAAAATTGATTATGGCAAACCAAACAGGACTTTAAAATATTTTATATTATTATAATAACATAAGAATGAATTTATGGTTTTCTTGAAGAAGATGTGTCACCACACCACACTCTTTGGTAAACATTGGTCACAATTGGTGGCAATTTTCTGTTCAATTCTATCCTTTTCGAAACTTCTCACGAAAGTTGATAATAGGTAACATTAGACTTTTATTCGATATTTTTTATCATTTTATCGTTTATTTAAAAAAATATGAGATGAAAGTAAATACTTAAAAATCTATTTTTAATTAATATCTTTATTTTTAGGGAAAATATATTATCATGCTTTAGGTTGTTTTTATTCTCATGAGGGAGGTAGATATTTTATATTTTTAATTATTTATTTTTATTTTTATTTTCATGGTTACATCTAAATAATAAATTATTAGGATTCATTAAAGAATATTATGTTGTTTATTGCGAACAGATGAACCAAATATAATCAACTAATTAAATTAATAGTTGTTTACAAGTGGCACCATGATGAATAAATTGATAAATAAAAAGTAAGTGTTAAAAAATAAAGTAGTATTTGTGATTAAATATATTGACCATGTTTTACATAGAAAATTTGTTTTTTATTTTTTATTTTTTTTAACTGGTACTTTAAGGAAACATATTAATATTTTCTTTAAATTGAGTTTATCATAAAAGCTTGTGTTAGGGCCAACTAATAATAAAATTATGGGAAAAATCTTACCATACTATAATATATCATATAGTGAATTGATCTTTGAACAATGCTTCGAGAAACCTTAGTCAATAGATTGTGAGTAATGTGAAAAATACCAAAATAGTTTGAAAACTAATAGTCAATGGTGCTGTCAAAAAAATCAATAGTCAATGGTCAAACATTAATTCAGTGTTGAAACTTATTAATATTCATATGCAATATTTTATTTTCTCAATACCACTACAATAACTCATGAGTCATCCAAACTCGTGTCACTTCATTATGTAATGCATGTTGTTGGCGTTGTGAATCATGCATTGTGGGAGCTATAAAATTTGTTGTTCTCTATCCAAAGATTTTTTTTTTTTTTTATACAAGAAAAAATTATTCAAATCAGTAAAATTTCCATGGATGAAAAAACAAATATTTTTAGTATTTATAATACTTTTTTAATTTCTTAATTTTTACAACATTTAAATACATCTTATATTAAATCAAATTTAGGTAGAGTTTGTATCTTATATTATATCTCTAAGTGGATTAGTTTTAGTTGAAAAATTGAAAAATGATTCTATCAATGTGTTAATTTGAAAAAGTTTTGGTTATGAAATATATATATTTTTTAAAAGAAAAGCTTGAAGGCAGCATACTTCAAGGCATGAAAGAAAAAAAAGGCTTATAGAAATATCTATGCATTGACCATTGTTGAAGTTTGGCTTGTAGGGTAACCAAACCACACTCAAATCCAAGGCATGGATCTTCTCCCTACCAACCACACTCATTATTTTATTTGCATAACTTAATTTATGCAATTAAATGCTTCTAATACTACTTATCATAGAATCTTGAGGTTATTAGGAGTAGGTATTTGAATGAGAGAATCAGAGTCAAAAGCACAAACACATGGCATGCAATGCAATGCCACAATGGTGAAAGTCAAAATCAGATTGAATTTGGCCAACCCTAATGGGTGGGGTTGGTAATGGTAGAGGTACCAACACTTACTACATTCTTAATCTCACGGATCAATCTAATGAAAAAACTATTAATTAATCTTAAATCTCATTATTTTTCATTAATGAATGCTAATATTTATTACCTTTTCTGTATAATTGAAAAACAAGCACACAAGTTGCATCAGATCATGTAAAGATGAAGACACTACAATAAAAAGATTTGAAAATCCTTGTCTCCCGGAGACTCATCTCCGTCCAGTCAACGGTTGAGATTCATTTGACTCCGCAATCAGAGTGGTGGATTGAAATGCCAGCAAAGGATGAACCTAACCCGCAATCTAATCTTGTTACTTAGGGGCATTTCCGTCATTAAATCACCCCAGCCACCCCGTTTTCTCTATAAATACCAACTCAATGCTCGCGGTTAGAACTCGCAGCACTTGACATCAGATCAAGGCCACCTTAACCCTCGACCTAAATTTCTCCGTTGTTCTACCTCCCAAGGTACTCTTCCTTCCCTACGTTGTAACCTTGTTTTTCTTAACCTATTGCTTCAATTTCGGATCTTGAACATCTTGGTTGTTTGCTTCTGTTTTTTCCTTCACTGGGTTGATCTAGGATTATCCTTCCCCAAACGGGTTTAGATGAATGTGAACTATACTTCCTTCAAATCTAATCTGAATCTATACAAATGGCCTTTTTACATTTAAGCTATGAAAAAAAAAACATTTAATTTGGGATTTTGAGTTTACAATTAAGATTGACCTTGTGCTGATATATGGCTCTGTGATGGGGGGTTTAGCGAATTTTGTAATTGTACTTGCTTGTTTGTAGTTCTTTTTCGTTGTTTCTAATATATTCCTTAGGAGGAATCAATTTAAACCCAACGCGTTTTTGTTTATGGTTAGAAAATGGCACTCTTGTTTTCAATTTTTCTGTCTGAATTCGAGGCCTGTGTATAACTAAATCCCTTTTGTGAGTTTCTATCCCCTTAGGTACTAATTCCATTTTTGGTATATGCGTGTGTTTGCAGGTTCAAAAGTTGAAAGATGGCAGAGACATTTCTGTTTACCTCCGAGTCCGTGAACGAGGGACACCCGGACAAGCTCTGCGACCAAATCTCCGATGCTGTTCTTGACGCCTGCCTTGAGCAAGATCCAGAGAGCAAGGTTGCTTGTGAGACATGCACCAAAACCAACCTGGTCATGGTCTTCGGAGAAATCACCACCAAGGCCAACGTTGACTACGAGAAGATCGTGCGTGACACCTGCAGGAACATCGGCTTCATCTCAGACGATGTGGGACTTGATGCCGACAACTGCAAGGTCCTTGTCAACATTGAGCAGCAGAGTCCTGATATTGCCCAGGGTGTGCATGGCCATCTCACCAAAAGGCCTGAAGAAATCGGTGCCGGCGACCAGGGTCACATGTTTGGCTATGCCACCGACGAGACCCCTGAATTGATGCCGTTGAGCCATGTCCTTGCAACCAAACTTGGGGCTCGTCTCACCGAGGTTCGCAAGAACGGTACCTGCCCTTGGCTCAGGCCTGATGGCAAGACCCAAGTGACTGTTGAGTATTACAATGACAAGGGTGCCATGGTTCCAGTACGTGTCCACACTGTGCTCATCTCCACACAGCATGACGAGACTGTGACAAACGATGAAATTGCTGCTGATCTGAAGGAGCACGTGATAAAGCCTGTGATTCCCGAGAAGTACCTTGATGAGAAGACCATCTTCCACTTGAACCCCTCTGGGCGTTTTGTGATTGGTGGTCCTCATGGTGATGCCGGTCTGACCGGGAGGAAGATCATCATTGACACCTATGGAGGATGGGGTGCTCATGGCGGTGGTGCCTTCTCTGGAAAGGACCCCACCAAGGTTGATAGGAGTGGTGCTTACATTGTGAGGCAGGCTGCTAAGAGCATTGTGGCCAGTGGACTTGCCAGGAGATGCATTGTGCAAGTGTCTTATGCTATCGGTGTGCCTGAGCCTTTGTCTGTTTTCGTTGATACCTATGGAACTGGGAAGATCCATGACAAAGAGATCCTGAACATTGTGAAGGAGAACTTTGACTTCAGACCTGGTATGATTTCCATCAACCTTGATCTGAAGAGGGGTGGGAATAACCGGTTCTTGAAGACTGCTGCATATGGACACTTTGGCAGAGAGGACCCTGATTTCACATGGGAAGTGGTCAAGCCCCTCAAGTGGGAAAAGGCCTAAGCAATTCATTCCACTGCTACGTGCTGGTAGTGTTTTGAGCGTTGCCCTTGTGTTGTGATAAGTAATATTTGTAACTCTTTTCTCTTGCCCTGTGTGTTCTCTCCCCCTCTTATTTTGATTCTTCTATTTTGTATTTTTTTACACGATCAAATTATAAAATGTGTTGTGTTTGTATGCCCAACCCAAGTATTTCTTTCAGAGAGAGATCAAGTTAATGTAAGGTTAAATGTTTCTCTCAGATGAACACCGTGTGTTTGAATACTAGCCATGTGAGATTTTGTTTTCCTAGTTAATCCTTAAATACTAAGTAATGACCTGTCTGGATCGTATCGGATCAAATTAAACATAAATCTGAGATCTTCACTATGAGTTGTTTTCGTGGAAGGCACCTCAAATACCTTTCTTCAAAGGTAATTTTGATGCGTATGTTAAGAAGAAGAACAGAGGATCTGGTTTATGAGGGTACTTATAGATGAAAATGGGAATATTATTGCAAGTAGCTATGGATCTTTATCTCCAATTTTGGTGAGCTGAGAAACCAATAAACACGCACTTTGGTGGTATTTTTATAGGACTGCAGGATTTGGTGTAAATGAATGTTTGCTTTTCTTTTTATCTCATGTTAAACGTTCTTGTAATGAAGTGGCAGATTAGTTAGCAATTCTTGCTTTTGAGTTATTGGATAGATATAGAAGAGGTTCCGAATATTCAATAATAATAATAAAAAAAAGTAAATCAGTATTTTATGTCACTTCATTCATAAGCAAAGCTGGTGACAGTTCTCACACACTTAATTGTTGTGGTTGGTTTTCGTTACTTGTCATCATTGCTATTGTTGAGAAAACGAGTTTGAACAGTACGCACATTTCGTATTCCATAGGTACTATTGTCAATGGCCCTATAAAAATGAAGTACCTTTGGTAGGATAGTTTATGGTTCCTGTTTAAGACAGATACAGATTTTACATCTCTTTAGACAAAAAGGAATCTTGGCTTGGCATTCCGTATGAATAATGCTTATCCTCCCAAATTATTATGGACAATTTAAAACATGGTACATCTAGTACAAGGCGTGGATTGTGATATCTTCATTTACGTTGCAGTTCATTTATGTAAACAATTACAACTCTAGTATTCTGTATTTTTTTTTTTCACTGCTTTGGCCAAATAGTATATATACTATTAACAATATTAACTAGTTAAGTCAATTTTTATTATATTTTGATAGCTAAAAGTATGTTATGAGTAATTATTATGTATATTTCTTTAATAATCTAAACTTTAATTTAAAAAAAAAAATCAAGATCTTTTCTAGAAAAAATATCGAGTTAAAAGTGTTAGAGATTTCATAAAACTATAGAAGGTATATGCAGTTGGTATAAGATCTCGATATAATTAAATTACAGAAGGTGTATGCAGTTGATATAAGATCTCTAAGAAAAAGTAATAGTGAGGGAATATATTTTTCTAGGGCAATGGGTTATACTCTTGTGTAAAATTAAGGAATGAGTTCCAATCCTAAATATTCTTACAATCCTTAATAAAAGAATTAAATTTTATGCTGCTGACATAAACCTGAGCTATAATTTTGAAGTGTTTTGATAAGTACCACTTACTTTGCTCACTATTTCTATAGTCGAGCCTTTTCATAGAATCACATCAATTTGAAATTATAAATCACAAGTATCATGCGTGACAAACGCGAGACAAAGCTCCTTTATGACTTCAGAGCAAAGTATTGCCAGTTTGTAACCAACCACATTGAAGTTTTTGTCGCTAATTTTTTGGATGACTCTACAATGATGTTCCACCCACTTTTAATAGATCAACAGCTAAATCACAAGTAAATCTATATTTTCTTTTTCAGATTCAACTTTATATTCTTGTAATAGGATGTATTTTGAACTAGCACTAAGGGTACTTTTCTTCATGCAATATTTGAAAAATGGTGTCTATCATGTGTAAAGAACATGGACCTTGAAATCTCAATCCCATCTTCAACTCTTGGTAACTACACTACAGTCCCATCTTATTTCTCGGACTATCATAGTCATCTAAAAAAATTGGCATGACTTTATAAAGAAAACTAGCAATCAATGTACCACGTTATCAAATTCATATTTCCATTGCAAAGACTGATAAATCATCCCATTGAATCACAAGCTCATGAAAAATAAAAATAGAGCAGTCAAGACGTGACACATGCAGAAAACGGAACAATCCATTCTTAGCTTTCCCAACTAAAACATGATGTACTGAAAAATATCTTAATGTGCATCTTCTTCTTCACAGAATTTGGAGTACCTTTCTGAATCCATCAAGTTGTTTAGTTCACCGCTGTCACTCAGTTCAACTTTAATTATCCATCCATCTTTATAAGGGCTTGAGTTGACCTGCATGAAGAAACGTAGGACAACATTAAAACACTTAGGTGTTGAGAAAAAAATAATTCAGTGCAATACTTCTGCATTACATAGGCATATTGATCCAAGATGTGGCAAGTGAAAACTAAAAAGTACAGCAGGGAGAAAAAATAGTTAATGCACATAAACTCAGCAAACACATTTTGTCAATAAAACTCACCAAAGCAGGAGAGCTACTAAGCTCTTCGTTCACTTCAATCACTGTTCCAGAAACAGGAGAGTTAACATCACTAGTTGCCTTCACACTTTCAACTGCACCAAAACTATCTCCTTGTGTGACGGTTGCTCCCACTTCAGGCAATTCAACATACACAACATCACCCAAATGATCTTGGGCATGATCAGTGATGCCAACGGTTGCAGAATTCCCATCAACTTTTACCCATTCGTGGGAATCAGCATACTTCAAATCTTTAACAACTGCAACAAGTATAACATGGAAGAATCCAACAAGGGCAGTTAAGTTAGAGAGATCACCAGAAGTTAGCAAACTATATCTCTGAAATCGTATACACACATGAAATATATTCAATTTTATCCTAGTTTCCATTATACATTTAGTGCCAAAAAAACAACAACTTTTTCCCCCTTCTACAACGTACACACACTATCATTACCAACACCACCCTTCTCATTCTCCAGTTTGATTATTGTATCTATTTGGGCCAGTAAGGCCCACTAGGTTTAGAATGCAACACAATTAGTAGGTGACAGATAATACTGCCATTAAGAATGTGAAACAGTAACAAAAGGTCAAAAACTAATCATAAAAAATTGGAAATTGTATTTTGTTGGTAGGTGGGTGGAGCACTTCCCTTCCCACCACTGCTTAGAAAGCTCCTTGCCATTAAAATATATAGATAGTACAAAGGAAAAAATGAAAAAATAAAAAAGAAGCAATGCCAAGAGAACCGACACATTAAGAGATATCTATTCATGGATGAATCCACACTAAGTGTTAGCATTATGATACATATTATACACAAAAAAACATGTCAAGAAATGTAATGTAATTTGCCAATCCAGAAATTAAGAGAGCCCAAATTTAAACTGAGAGATTGAAGGAAAGACATGTACGAGAAGATCCAGCACATAACAAAAGACATGAGGAGAACAAAATTGTAGGTGATCAATGAAATAGATGAAATGAAAAACAGATGAAATGAGACGAGAGATGGAAACAGAAGGAGGAGTGATGACCATTAGAAAAGGCTCTGTGAGACACAGAGATCCTCAGGTAAGAGGCCGCTCTTGAAGCCCACAATTGTCTGCAAGCCATCTCTCTCTTCTCTTCCTCTGTGTGAGTGTATGTGTCACTTCAATTCTTTTTTTCTTCTCATCACTCCAAGACACCCACTTCATTTATATATTCAGGGGTTGGTGAAAGTTTTGATTTTTATTATTCCCTAAAAAAATCCCCATTAATTAATAAAAATAGTTTTGAGTATTTACTTTTTAATCCCTTCATTTTTAAATGTTTAATTCTGTCCCCTACTTTTCTGTACACTAACACCCACCATTAAACCGCTAAAAACCACCCAAAGAACCTCGTTGCTCATGCTCGTTGGGGTCAGCATGGTTCATTTGAACAAAGCTTCTCCATTGAATACTTCTTTTTTTCTTGGTTGCTTGGTTGTGATTCCTGATTCTTGATGGATACATATTATGTATGGAAAACGATTATTTGAAAGGGATGCGAAATGGAGAGAAAACAGAAAAGTAAAAGAAAAACGAACCGTCATCGCCACCAATCCCTCCTGCGATTGAACAAGGAAAAGAAGAGAAAACAATTCAGCCAGCAAAACCAAGAGTAACAATTCACAGTTTAAACTCTTACAAAGAAACCCAGCAGGAATAAGTTTTAACAGTGTTCTTCCCAAAAAAAAAAAAAGGTTTTTTTCAATTAAATTAAGAATTTGGGATTTAAAGAAGAGAAATTTGAGAAATTAAAGACCCAAGAACGGTAATAGCGATGTCACAGTGTCATGTTCATAATCTAGAGAGAAAACGGACAGAGAAGAAAAACGGAGAAAGAGGGTTTGAAGAAAAAGGAAGGGTAAGAACAATCCTGTCTTACCAGCTAATTAAGGTGGTGGTCGAAGGTGGCGGTGGTTAGGAAAACGAAACCCATCCCAGGAAGCAGTTCTGAATGTCTTTGTTTGTGTGAGATTCCAAACAATTGAGATTTTCCGATTCAATTTTCATTTGCAGAAATATTTGGAAGCAAAAGGTATATTCAACAATATCTGTATTCTATGGATACTTTTTTTGCCTTCTCAAATGGTATGAATTAATAAAAGAATGCAAAAGATAATCAGAATAGGTTTTTGCTTAGCTTAGTAATTAAAAGGTACATGTTTTATCTTAGTGATTATCAGAATAGGTTTTTGCTTAACTTTGTTATTTACTTCCAGATGTCTTGTAGAAGCGAAAATTGATAAAAGCAAGAGGAAAATCATGTCTTTGAGTGGATCAGAAGATAAATATTATATATATATATATATATATATATATATATATATATATATATTTTTTTTTTAAATTTGAAGGTGAAAATAAGTTGATTTATATATAAAGTTTGTGAAAGTGAATAAGTGATTTGATTTTCGAGTTTCTTTTTATTGAATTAAACATTCCAAAAAAGGATTTCGAGATTTAGTTTACTTGGAATTATGAGTTTCGAAAGGATAAATGTAACTTTTCATATCTATAATCCGTAAAAGCACAAGTATTTTGGATTGTGAAATCATCAACAATATTTTTAAACTTTAAACTTCTAAATTATGGAATATTTAAATTATTTCCAAAAAATCGTAGTTGTTATACAATAAAAAGTATGAAGGACATTTTAGAATAAATGAGGTGCTGGAAGAAATTATGTTGGATACAAAAAGCAATAGTTATAAGTAAAGTATATGGTGAAGGGGATTCTTTTTGCAGCCCGTACTTTCCTTGTGCACCCTATGAATGTGCAAATTCCAATTTTGTCCTTGTGTTATTGTGTTGTTTTTGCTAAACACTTGTAGAATTGATTTGTGCTCTTTGCTATCCATGATGGAAGGGTTTACTACAATTTTGCAATGTACTTGGGTGAAAATAGTGAAGCTTAAAGGTAAATAAGAGATTTACATATGGTTTTGAAATTTTTTGAGTTTTTGAATTGATATTTTTTTTTAACTGTGTAATTCATAAGTTTTTCGAATTGTGCATTCTGTAAGTAATAAGTAATGTTTTTAGATTGTGAAATTCAAAATTTAGAAGATTATTGCAAGATTCATGACATAATTTAAAAGTAATGATGAGTCATAAATTATGCAATTTTATAAATTGTGTAATTTGAAAGTCAAAGATACAACTTAACTTCCAAATTATAAAATGTGAAATTAAAATTCACTTTTATAATGTGTAATACACAGGTTAAATTTGTGTAATCTGGAAATCAATTTTGATTTACTGATATCACAAATTGAAAACCACTTTTTTATTTCTATATTTGATTAGTCCATACTTAAGACCGTTTCACTATAACATAGTATCAGTACATTCTTTTGTAATAAATTTTGTAATTATTTTTATCCTGATTTTTTTTAAGGGAAATGAAATCCAAATTTTGGAACAAAATATTAGATTAAGTAGATGCATTGTTTTACATGGATGAAATACTTGGTACTGGGAAATTTGAGGCAGCAAAAAGTTAATTGATCGAAAGAGATGGCGTAAAAACTTTTATTAGTAAAATAATTCATTATTTATGTAAGAATATGTTTTATATAGATATGGAAATGAATTTCGGATTGCACATTCCATAACACATTTTTCATAAATGTAATACATTTTAGACGGTGGAATTTAAAATAAATTTTTGAATTCAATCCATTATAGATTTCAAAACGATGACTTTCATATCTAAAAATTTATTTTGGATTGCACATTTCAAAATTTGTTTAAAAAAAACTTTCAAATTATATAACTTGTAAGTCATTTATAGACTACATAATCAGAAAATACTTGAATAGCATAATGTGGAGTATTGTAGAAATAGAAAAAACAAAATGATAAAATTGAATCTCATAAATTTCAAAAAAAAAACAATGATACATTACAGGATAACAATAATTGAAGACAATGACAATCCAATGGTTTATGTTGATGGGGATGAGAGTGGTAATGGCAACAACCACGAAATACTTGTGAGGTAATAAAACTTTCACAATTGAAACATACTCTCATATTAAGGTATTTATAATGTGAGTTTAGAAATAGGTGATTCGTAAGTGGCCAAATAGTAGCAGAGTGAAACAAAATGTCTAAGAAATTTTGCTAGAAATTTTTTTTTTTATAAAAAATAACTCTAATACTATAGTTAGAAGTGAGTTTTAAACCTAACTTAATCTTACAAAATCAACTTATAAAGTCTGATTTGTACCTCATTTATATACTATAAAATTATTTTATCTCTAGTCGAGGTGAGACTTTTAATACGTATAAGCCTAGTGAAAAAAACATTTTTGCCTTTATTGAATAAACAAATAAAACCATACTTTTCCTTCGTCTCCTTCCCACACTCCTCTCGATTTTTTTTTGTCCAAAATAGTATGGTTTCTCTTTTTATTTTGCCACATAGCATAATGTGTCTAATAATATTTACAGCAATAGCACACTTTTGAAATTGGTTCAGAATTTAGTTTTTAGAGAATCGAATCCTAATATTCATTTATGTTGAAAATGACTTGGAAATCAGTTAGAATTCGATTATCGAAAAATCAAATTCTGAACTAATTTTTTTTATTTTTAATTTCCGTTTTATTAATTTTTTTTATTAAAATTAAAAGAAAAAAATAAAACTTTTATTTGTTTATTTTTAAATAAAAGGGAAGGAAAAAATATTTTAAAATATAATAAATGATTTAATATTTTGAAATAATTAAATATTTTAAAATATATAATTATATTTTTAAATAAATTAAGTTTTTTATTATTTGACATGCAATATATACATAATTAAAAATTATATTTTAAGAAAATAAAAGAATAAATAATTGATCGAAGATTATTTGTAAAAGTAGAAAAATATTTAATTGTACAATAATTCAAACTAAAAATAATTACTTAAAAAACAGTTAATTATTTAAACTTCACACATCAAATTTTAATATCAAATTTTAACTACAAATCATCAATGCCTAATTTATAAACTTTCAACTACAATAAAATAATAATAAAATCAATTTATTTTACGATATAATTTTACAATCAAATCTTTTTTTCCTTTAACAACTTTTCAATTGATTATTTATTCCTCTATTTTGAACATATAATTTTTAATAATCTATATATTACATTTCAAATAATAATAAACTTAATTTATTTCAAAATATAATTATATATTTTTCAATATTTAATTGTTTCAAAGAATTACATCAATTACCATTAACAATTATTAAATTAATTTATTATAATTTTTACCATTAATTTTTTTCCCTTTTCCTGTAAATAAAATAAAACTAAACAAATAAAAAAATATAAATTTTAGCTTTCTCTTCAATTTAAAAAAACCAAAATTAAAGAAAAAATATCCAGGTCAGGTTTTCGAGAATCAATTCTAACTGATTTTGGGACAATTTAAGAAAAAAAAGATAGGAATTCGGTTTTCGAAAACAGAATTCTAACCCATTTTCAAGTGTGTAGAAAAAAATTGTAGTCCTCTCCCATAACAAGAATCACATACTTGTAATGGTATTTATCTAATACTAACTGTTTTATTCATTAGGTTTGACATTGTAATGTATAACGAACCAAAGACAAAGATATATTGTATATAAACCATGACCATGTTGTAAAATGGATTTTATATTGACCTCCGTTTAAAGTGAAGGAGAAAAAAATTGCATGCGTCTTTAACTTACCTTTTTTCTTCTTATTATTATAAGCAATGAGTCAAATTCTTATATTAAAAAGTTAACAATGATAAACATGTTTTTGCATTGGATTTTAAGTAAGTCTTTTACGGGTGAAAATTTAAATATGATATAAAGTTTTACATTCAATTAAAATAACAAAAAAATTGAATAGCACAGAAAGAAAACTTATAAATTTGTTGGAGAGTTAAATTATATATTAGATAGAAATTAAAAAAATGAAATACCAATAAGAATGAAAATTCACAAATTTATTATTTTGAAAGAACTGTAAAACGAGAATGATATCAATTTCTTAATGTGATTACGTGATTAAATTTAGATTTATGTTATAGATATAATAAAATCTATTTTAAGATTTTAAGTTAGAAGTGTCGTGATTTATTTTATATTTTTTGAAAATAAAATCGTAAGACCTTATTTTAAGTATATTTCTTAATTAGCACATGTTGTGTGTGGTAATATTGTAGTAAATTAAAATGACTGTGTCTGCAACAAGTTGTGATTAGAAAAATAAGAAAGTTCCAAAAGAAACTGCTGGGCCATGCATGCACCCACTGCTGGAGGCTGCAAGATACTCACTGGAGCTGCACATTTTTGTTGTTGGTATGTTCAAAATATTGTTATTTTAGTTAACACTTTACAGTTTGAAATTAATTTATTTTATTTTAATTTTTTTAATTATGATTTTGAAAACTATGAAATTGGTTTAAAGCGTATTTTGAGATTCAATTATTAAAAAACGATAACAGAAATGATGGCGGATCAGGACGAAGCCAAATAAATAAAATAATTGGATACATAGCGTTGGAAAAGTCAGAGTTAGTTATGGTGTTGGCCAATGCGAATGATAAATAAAGTGAAAAATTATTTTAAATTTTATTTGTAAAATATTTTATTTATGTGCCACTAAAAGCATAATATATTTTTAGAAAAAAGAAATCACTAAATGATGATATATTATTTTATTTGAAAATGACAGGTAACAACGAAGCAACATTTGAAGACAGACACACTGCATGTGATTTTTCACATTGCAGGTACTATGTTAGTCCAGCAAATTCTTCAATATAGATGACTCAAACCTTTGAAAAAATAATAATAACTCTCCATTTTCAGAATATTTTATTCAATAAGCCGCCATTGAACTTTGAAAGTCTACATGCATCATCATCATCACAATTAGTTATTCAACAAATTCATGCTGAGATTTACTTCAATCTCATCGAGTTTAATTCAAATTTGATCTTTTCTTGAACCAAAACTCCTATATTTTTTCTTAAAAATCACTTTTTTCTTAGGCTCATAAGTCATAAATTGATGTTAATAATATAAAATTGTAGGGTTTTTTCCTTGCACTTTCCTAGTCCACTTTATGAAATACCCATGGCTCCACCCTAGTAAAAAATGGACAAGTGTGCTTACATAGATAAGCTAATGCAATGAACGTTGAAAAAGACTCAAGATAACTTTTAATATTTAATAATAAACAAGATAAAAGTGCTTACGGGAGAGACAAATGTGGGTACTTATGTTTGAAAATTTTGCCCATTAGAAAAGTAAAATTTAGTTAAGCTAAGGAATTTTTTTATTACTAAACAAAAAGTAAAATGAGTTTTTCATAAATTAAATCTAGTTTTTGCAAAAATTAAAAGAAGTTACATAAGAGAATTTCACAAATAAATTGATTTTAATATATGAAAACTTATTTGAAGACATCCATGCTTGAAAAAGGTGAAGTTTTTGTTTCTTTGACATAAAATTGTTATAATTTTTTTTAGAACCTTTTAGTTTGTTTAATTTAGTTCTCGGGATTTTAGAAGATTCAATTTGGTATTTTTAGTTTTTAAAGTGGATCAATTTAGTATCATAATGAATACATTTGATAAAGTAAACATCAACAAAGAAACTAAAATGATGTTAACTACACAAACCAATCAATCTAATTAACAACTTCATCCATATTTCTGTTACACAATAACACCTCACGAGTATACAAACGGCATTGACGGAAATGTAATTGAAAGTATTAAACTGAACCACTCTAAAAAATAAAGATACTAAATTGAATCTTATAAAAGTTCGGAGACCAAATTGAACCTTAAAAAAATTGGAGAATTAAATTAAATCAACTCAAAAAATTTGGATACTAAATAAATAATTATACCTTTTTTTTT
>Ga0209389_1002015_pt1 | contig 15086 bp, 19 predicted proteins | sample CowpearedBW_FD_187526 | JGI IMG/M metagenome (GOLD analysis project Ga0209389, IMG submission 187526) | Root nodule microbial communities of legume samples collected from California, USA - Cow pea red BW (SPAdes) (version 2) | ecosystem: Host-associated > Plants > Roots > Nodule | place: USA...
GACTTGTTAATCTAAGCACTAATTATGGTTAAATATTTATTTTTTAAAATATTTTTGTAAATACCCGCGGATACCCGTGGATACCCGCGGATATGAAAACAATAGACGGGTACCCGCATAACGGATACCCGACGGATATGGGTACGGGTACGGGGCAAATATTTTTCCAGCGGATAGGGTACGGGGAACTACTACCCGTACCCTACCCACCCCGTTGACATCCCTAGTTGTAATGTAGTGATGTTCGTAAGACACTGTTTTAAACGCATTTTTTCTATTAGAAAAAGTAAATAATGATTAATGTAAGTATTTATCATATTATAATGGTATCTATAATTTTAATTAGTTTTACTATCTTAATTATTTCTGCAGGTTTTACCGGACAAATGTAAATATTATATAAAAGTTTACGTAAATGCTAATTTTATTAAGAATGTTCTTATGAAGAAAGTTCTTATGTTTTGTAGTTCGCGGACTTATTGACACTTAAAACTTTCACTTTTCAAACAATGCTATACAAAAAAATTTGCTGGTAGAACTAATGTCATGTTATTTTTACTGATAGGTAGAGTTGGACATAATTAATTTAATTGTACTGTACTACAGTTAACTGTATTGTATTGTTTTATACTAAAATAATCTGTACTGATTATATTAAAAATTGAATTGTATTGTTATCTAGTTCGATTTTTAAAAATTAAACTTAAATGAATTAACTATCCTATAACTGAATTGAACTTAGCCTTTTAGTTTCTTTTTCATACTTCACACATGGGTACTACCGTACATGTACACTGTACTGTTGTTTTCTCTCATCTCCTAGTACATGTACCTTGCACTGTTTTCTCTCATCTCCTATACATTACACACAAAATTTGTTGCTCTTTGAATTTTTCTTTTCATTTCATATACAATAATAAGAAAATTTGCGTAATATTTTTTAGGTTAATTATAATAATAGATTTAAGCGTGGTTATATTATAAACCACCGTTTCATTGATATTAATTATTTCATTTTATAAAAAATGGTATGTAATATTTATTTCATTTTATAAAAAATAGTTATATGTAATTTATATTAATTAATGTTATTATGTATGATAAAGAAAATTTAATACTTCCAACACTTATTTTCTGAATATATTTTTTATACCGAACACAAAATAAAATTTGTTTCTTTCAATTATAATTCTCTCTTAAATTAAATGTGTTTTTCTTATATATCCTATTATTCATGGAAGATGGTATTATAATGGGAGACTTAAATTTTATAAATAATATCTTCAATTTTATTTTTATTATTGTTTGAGTACGTAACACAATCATATCATCTATATTTAATTTTAGACTATTTTCTTAATCTCCATATTACTAAATTTGTATTTTATTTAAATTTAAAAATATTGTGAATACTCAAAATACTCTTTACTTACAGAAAAATGTTAATTTCAAACTATTGTATATGAATAAATATTACAAAAAATACTATAACTTAATTCATTATTAATATACTTTTTAAGTTTATTAGCAAAAAATTAAAATAAAATTGAAGAAAAAAATTCAACAATTTAAATTGATGTAATAATTTATTAACAATTTAAATGATGAAGTACATTTCGATTAAAAAATAATACATTTCGGTTCAAAATTAGTGTGATTTAGTTCAAAAATGGTTCAAAAATAGTGTATAGTGTAGTGCAGTTAAAAAATAATGCAGTTCATAAAACAGTTCAGTCCAGTCCATATTATAGTGTAGTGCAACTCAGTTCAGTTCAGTTTGTTAGAAAAAAAAGAACAGTTTAGTTCAGTTCGTTTGAACTGTTTTTCAGTTCAGTGCAGTTCGAACGAATCTTTTTTGAGTTCAGTGCAGTTTTTAATGGTTCAGTACAGTTCAGTACATTTTGTCCAGCCCTACTGATAGGTGAAGTCGTAGGAGGATGTCTTTAGATTTTGTTTTTAAAAAAATGTGAAGTCGTCAAAGGTATTCGGTTTGAATTTTTTTTAATTATAAACTTCTTTTTAATTTTTTTATTATTTATTTAAATGTATTATTATTTTGTTTAAAGTAAAGTGATATAAAATTTTTATTCTGTTATATTTTAATGATTTATTTTTTGTTTCTTTATTTAACTAATTTAATTAATTGAATACATGACAAAATAATAAAAAAAAAAGTTGTAATTATATTAGTAGTATTTGAAAAAATTAAAAATAATAAAAATAAAATAACTGAAATGAAATACATTATCCCATTATAAATATTTATTTCAAGGAAATCAAAATATAATTTAATCAAGATGTAATAAAAGTTGAGAACTTTTCTATTTTGAAGAGGACAAATGTGTTGTGTTTGTCGTTCATTCATATATAATATGCTTTGTTGTTTATTATTTAATATGGATATGTTTGAACATCATTAGCACTATGTTCGTTTGACGTTGAGTGGTATAGCGAAGACGGATCAGGTAGGTAATATTTCATATGTTTGTTTGGCAAGTTTTAAGAGGAAGACAGTGTGATGATTAACGGGATGTACATCAGTGTAAGAAGGGCTTTTGACCCCGGTTATTTTTGTCATTTTGCCTCGATTTTAGAACCGAGGCATATTGGGGTGAGGCCAAAAGGGGGTGCCTTTTGGCCTCGGTTATCACCCGAGGCCGTAAAAACACTTTTCTACCTCGGTTGCAGAGGGACCGGAACCATAGGTTCAACAATATTTTTTTTAATTAAAAATTTCGCAGAGCCTTTGGCCTCGGTTATGGTAAGAACCGAGGCCATATACCCCGTCAGTACCCATCTCACAGTGGTGGCTGCATCTGGTGACTCTCGTCGTAAGTATTCTACCGGTAGTGCAGCTGCTTCAAATTTTCAAACCGTATACGGTCTTGTGCAGTGCACCCCTGATTTGTCTGAGACAGACTGCAATAGATGCTTGGATGGGTGTATCTCAGAAATCTCATCGTGTTGTTAGGGCAGGATGGGTGCTAGAGTTCTTAGACCAAGCTGTAATATTAGATTCGAAAGCGCAATGTTCTACGATCAAACTCCTGAACTAGACCCTGATGTAACACCACCATCTCTGTCTCCTCCTTCCTCCGCAGGTACTTGTCATTGTTATACTTTTTGATATTTTATCATCCTGGAGGCTAGAAATGCCCCGCTCACCCAGCATAAAATTCTTGTTTTTGCAGGAAGCAACAACCTGAAGACCGCTCTCACCCTCGTCGGTATCTATGCGTCCAGAAACAGTTTCTTCAGTGTCTCAAGGGGCAAGGACACATATAGTGCCAACGCCATTGGGCAGTGTAGAGGTGACGCCACGTATTTTCGACCATTGACAGCCGACACCGCGGTGTCTCGGAGGCCATCCAGAAGCTTCTTCACCACTCGATTGAACTTATCGATGTTGGGTGCGTCGTGGAGGTTCCAAACAAATGCCCACTCGAGCTTGTCGAGGTCGAGTCGGAGGACAAGGATGGTGGAGCAGGGCGCGTTGAGGGCGAACGAGGACTTGAGGCCGCCGACCATGAGGATCCGGTTGCCGTGGCCGCAAACGAGGCGGGGGCGCTTGAGGACGTTGAAGACGTCCCCCCATTCATGGCGCTCGAGGCGCGACCACGAAGGCGAAGGAGTTGCGGCGACGTTGCAGGAGAAAAGTTTCCACCGGCGACGGCTTGCGGAGACGGTGGCCGGAGCAGCGCAGTGGCAGCACATCGTGGTTGCAAAGCTTCGCGTGGTGGTGGTAGGTGGCTGGAGCAGCAGGTTGTAGAGAGAAAGAGGGAGAGAGAGGAGAAATGCACGGCGGGGAAGAAAAGGGGGTTCGTGAATTTTGAACCCTAATTAAACTATATGGCCTCGGTTCAATTAATAACCGAGGCATATAGCCCTATTTGGCCCCAGTTCAATGACACCCGAGGCCAAAGACGTAAAGGTTAATGGCATTTTTGAAATATCCAGCCACATTTTTGGCTTCGGGTCTTTGGAACCGAGGCATATAACCCTTTTTTGGCATCGGTTTTTTTGAACCGAAGCATATAACCCTTTTTTGCTTCGGGTTTTCGCTGAATCGAGGCATAAAAGTTGCCTGAAATTGCAAAAATGCCACCGCGCCATTATATGCTTCGGTTCCTGACCAACCGAGGCATATAAGGCAAGGTAAAAAGCAAAATTTGTACTAGTGGTAGTAAGATTAAAATCTCGTCTAATATGCAGTGATTTGAGTGGATTCACTTAGTTAATGTTAATTTTACCTTCTTTTTTCACGTGCATGTTGGTAAGGTAGCATGGTATGTAATGGAAGATCTGTGGGGGCTTATTTGTGAAAGATCTGATCCCTATTGTAATGGAACAGATATGTGGGGGGTTTAGTTGGGAGAGATCCGATCTCCATGTCATGGAATGGATATGGGTTAAAAAAAAATTTCTTTGATAATTTTTTGTTTCAATTTTAGTGGTTAAAAAAATTATGAAAATAGATTTATTCATACAAATATCAATTTATACTACTTATTAAATGAAGGGCAAAATAGTAATCTTACTGATACTTCTATTAAAACATATTTTTTAATCTATTACATCAATCAAATCTCTCACAAATTTTTACAAAAAATTACTTCTAAATTTACTTACAATCACCTCTAAATCCCTTTAAAAAAATAACACATAATTCACTCTTAAATCCACTCAAACCCATCCACTCACTCTCTCTTTCACATACTTTCCCTCAAGTGAACACAGCCTAAAGCTTGGTTATACTCCATATTAGAAGTATGAATAAATTTGTCAAATTGAAGTTGAAGACAAAAAATGTAAAGTAATATAGGTATGCAAAATATAATATACTAGCTTCCCTTGTGTGTAGTTGTTAACATTCATTGTTTTAATTGATTTTTTATTGTAAATGAGTTATGTGTTATCCCTATTGAAACTTAAGTTTATTTTTAGGATTTTTGAATATTTTCTTGAAATTACTTTACAATTTATATCTGGACTCTGCATTTCACAGAATTGGGTCGATACTTTGTGTAAATGAAGATGAGCATCCAGATAAAGCAAACCAACTTTCTGCATAAGTCGAAGAAGAAGAAGATGTAGCGGCTCCTCGACGGTGCAATGGCAGTGCAGCGACCCCTTGACAGCGTAAGCAGAACGAACGCCGCAGCGAAACAACGATGATGGTTGGTTGAAGAAGAAGAAGATGTAGTGGCGCTGGAAACCTCCTTGACGGTGCAATGGCGGTGCAGGTGGCACGAAGGGCTGACGCGTAGTGGAAGAGTGGACCAGGTGTGCGGGACGCTCGAAGAAGAAGAAAAAGTGCAGAACATTTGCTGCTGAGGTGTGAAAAGATTTGGGTTTTTTTAACCCTACGAAGCGATACTGCCTCGGTTAATTCGAAACCGAGGCATATTGACTTGCTCATATGCCTCGGTTGGCAAGAGAATCGATGCATAAGTCATCTACTGCCTTGGTTATAAAAGAACCAAGGCATACTCCTTCAGTGAAATAAAAATAAAATTAAAAAACTGCAACTTAATTGCATCGGGTAAAAAGCACCTGAAGTAGAAAAGCTATTAGACCTCGGTTCAGCGATACTCGAGGTATAAAAGCATGTAAAAAATTTCAAATTCCGGAAAAGCGGGAATTGTCAAAATTTTTTAAGCTATATGCCTCAGTTAGAATAGCAACTGAGACATAAAAATTGACTTTAATTACAAAAATGTCACCGCGCGTTTATATGTAACGGGTGCGCAAGAACTGAGACATATACTGCGATGTAAAAACTCTTAAATGCACTAACGTGTGTGTATGAGAAAATTTTATTTATGACAGCTTTTAATTGTTAAAATATATAATTTTAACGTTGTTATTAAATATAATATTTTTTCACTGAGTAGTGTACTTTTCTTTGTGTGAGATATGAAAATTACAATTTTCCTTATCAGATATATAACATATACTACCTATAATTAAATCTTGCATCGTGTCACTATTATTCTAACTTCAACATATGGATCACAACAAGAAAAATAGTGGCACAGGTCTTGTCACTGAGGAAAGTTGCGCAAGAGAAAGTTAAGTAAAGAATGATCAGTGCAAAGTAAAACACACCGGCTGAAACTTGAAACGTGCATATATATATTAGAATGACCAAATGTATACAAATGAATTGGCACATCATACACTTGAAGGAAATTAAAACAAGCCGAGGCATTAAGACTTAGGAAACAAATAGAACATGCAAAATATTTATATATATACGTTAATTTTCAAGGCTTCCCAATAGCCAAAGCAGACATGACAATCAACAACACGAAGACAACAACGGCAACGAACGATGAGACCACAGCTGAACTGGTCTGCGCACAAAAGTCTCCAAATTGGTTGCATATGGCTAACCAGTTCGTGTCCTGATCACCATTGTGTGCTAAGTAAACCACGGCAGCAGCTGAAGCAGCACTAGCAGTAGCTAGAGTCAGAAACACCTGCAATTCATATTTTTAAGAAATGAACTTTAAAGATTAACTTAATCTTACAAAATTGACTTTTAAAATAAGGTTCACGTATAAACTTTCAATGTATATACTAATGTTAAATGAAATTATATACGAAGGAAAAAAATATTTTAAAGAGCTTACAGTGTCCAAGATAATGAGGAAAAGCCTTGGTCCAACAGCATGGGGGCGAATAATTGCAACAACGGAGAAAGGAAGAGACAGCACCAGGTAGCCACCCACTAAAGCCATAGTAATAACAAAGAACCTGCATTGTGTTACGCATTGGTTAGAATTTCTGATTTCAGTGATTTAACATATATATAGATGCCACGAAAAGGCACAGAAAATAATAGAGTTTTGAAGATGATGACATACTGAAAAGTAGTGAAGCTATCATAACTAGCCTCAAACTGAAAGAACTGAGTGAAGAAAGGTAGTGTCTGATCACTTGTTCCCATGGTGGCAGCAGCACCAAGAGCAGCAGCTATGGCACCTAACCTTAGAATGAAATCCATTATGGCTACCCCTTTTTTCCATCCTCCTGGTCTCAGTGGTGCCGCAACCACACCTTTTCCTTTAACTACTTTACTTGATTCTGGGATATCGATGGTGGTTGACATTTTTGGCTTTGGTGATGCTCCAAGGATAGGATACACGAGAGAGGATGATGCAGATGTGTTGATGATTGAAGATAACATATATAGAGGAAGAAATTAAGAGATGTTAGGATAAGTGGGGTGATGCATGATACTTACTCAGTGAAGTTGTTATGACAACTTTGTTGCTCTTATTTATATTTTGCCACCTTTTCGTACCGAAGCAAGTGGAAAGAGCCACAACTTACTCTCTCTTTGTTGATTAGTTTGTCCCACTTTTGAAATGTCAATCAAATAGTTATAATAAATTAAAACTTTATTAAATGAGCCAAACCAAAAAATAATAGTAGGGAATTAGAGAGCTTCATTACAAATTTAAAAAAGAATGTTTCTTTTAAAACTAAAAGTGAAAGTTATGAAAAGATCCTGGCTATATATATATATATATATATATATATATATATATATATATATATATATATATATATATATATCAATTATTTGAAATAAACTATTATATTAATTTGAAAGATTATAGAAAAACAATTAGTTTGCATTTGTTTTGAAAACATTGAAATAAACATAGAAATTGAATTTTATAAAAATAGTGTTTACTATTTTTATATTAGTGGTTTTGAGGTTTTTTTTCTATATTAGTGGTACTAAAAGAAATACTAATAACATAAAGTGACGTCGTGTTATAAAAAAAAACTGTATTAACAGTTTTTTTTTAAATGAAATTTCTATAGAATATTAATGAAAATCTTCTTAATTAAAAATTTTAAAATGCATTTTGAGATCAATTATTTGTGAGTAAACTTACGAGATTGTTTGATGAATGGTCTGTTTAAAATTTTAAAATAAAAATGATATATTACATTATATTGTAATAAAACTATTATGTTCTTTAGACTTAAAATATTGTACAGAAGCATCTATCTTTTTTTCTGACGTTATTTTATCTATACTCATTTTAGTTTTCACTATCTTAATACTGATATTGTTATAGTTCAATAGCATCGATTTGATCACTTCAACAACATTATATTATATCAGATAAAAGGGAAAACAAAAACATACAAAATAAAATAAAATGAAAGAGGACAAAATATGATAAACAAATATAAGATTTATGATAACTACTATATTTTTGTAATGTTTTTCAAATATATAAATATAAGGGAGAACATTTACCAATTAAACACAATAATACATGTATCCGACATCGATGCATTTTGATGTTCACCATAGAATGTTATAAAATTGTACCTGATCGATACTATTTTAGTGCGGAACCAGACGATCTCAAGAACCCTTTGTGTCGAACCTCCTCCTGTTCCTCCCTGGACTCCTCCTAGATCTCCCTACCGTCTACACTCTAGGGGCGGGGTACCTGCAGGCACTCCGACGCTCAAGTCAGAAAGTGATTTGATATGAGGTGTAATTGGTTCAGTGAGAAAAGCATATCTTTACGTGTTCACTAGGCCTTAATTTATAGTAATTTCTTAACGGACCTGTTATTATTATTTGCGGGCCGTTTGTATTCGAGGATCAATTCTTTCCCTTTCCGACTGAGGATGTACGCATCGGTTCTTTCCTTATTGACTGAGATTGTTCGCCTGTGCCTTTGTTAAAGATAAACTCTTTCCATTTTGAGATTTGTTTGTTTGTACTTTTGTCAAATAAACTCTTTCCATTCTGAGATTTGTCCGTCAGTACTTTTGTCAAAGATCAGCTCTTTCCATTCTGAGATTTCTTCGTCTGTACTTTTGTCAAAGATCAGCTCTTTCCATTCTGAGATTTTTCCCGTCTGTACTTTGCCAAATATCAACTCCTTCCTTTTTGGGTTTTGCCCGTCTGTACTTCGTCGAATATCAACTCCTTCCTTTTTGGCTGAGATTGCGCGCTGCTCCTTTGTACCTCTGTGCCATAATCATATATTCCATTTGTCACATCATTGGGCTGGGATGTACACGGCCAAAAGGGACCGGGATATATCCGGCCATCACTCTTATTGGGCCCTCTGTGTTGTGTTGGAGAAAAGGTGAAAAGCAGATACCCCAGTGATTGGACCACAACGAATGTGCCTCATACTTGGGCCGGGGTGATCCTGACCATTTCTGTCTTATTGGGCCGGGATGTACCCGACCATACACCAAAACCAGCCCCCCAGTCTCATAGTGAACGAAGTGAAACAAGAGGCTGAAATGTGTAAAATCGAGTATGAAGGAAAGAAAGAGTATGGTTGGCCGAGATGTACCTGGCCATTGTTGGACGGGATGTACCCGACCATTCTTGGCTGGGATGTGGTTGTGATGCTGCCAACATGTGTCTTGACCGAGATGTACCTGACCATTCCTGGTCGAGATGTGGCTGGCCTCTTGCCCTACTAGGTTAGTAAGTCCGCTTTTGTGTGTTGTTATGTGTCATCTTTGTCGTATTTATTTTATCAATATGGGAGGATCATCTAGGACGATGAAGTTTCCTTTCCCATTGATACAGATATGAGGGGATCATCTAGGGCGATGAAGCCTCCTTTCTCATTGATACAAGTATGGGGGATCATCTAGTTTGATGAAGCTTCCTTCCCTATTGATATAGATATGGGGGATCATCTAGTTTGACGAAGCTTCCTTTCCCATAGAGAGAATGCTAAGAAAATATTTGATTGATGCACTTGATTTAAATGTGTGCGTGCTTCAGCGATGGAAAATGTAAGTGTAGAGTAATAATAATGAAAAATTATGCTTTATTTATTGCTACGATGCTCATTAAAACCTTCTTGACCAAAACCCTCCTTAGGAAAAAAAAGATCAAGGTAGGAAAGAGTACACCACTTATTATGCAATCAATCCACAAATCGCTCGTAAGAAGTCTGAAAATAAAAAATAAGCATTTAACAAACTAACTGTAATACTTAGATTTGAGGCATTCCAGGTTGTTGGAATAGAGACACCTGATAGGTGTTCCCATCTGTATGCGCATTTACCCACAACTTCCTTGACACGGAATGGCCCTATTCCTAGTTGGGCGAGAACTTCCCCTCGTGTTTCCGGGCAACACTTGCGATTCGCCACACTAGATTTCCCTGGTGAAAAGACTTGGGTTTGATTTTAGTATTGTAACGGTGCTGGGCTCTCAACTTGGTGTATGGGTCTTTCTCTCAAGATGTCTGCGTAGCATCTACGCGCAGTTGGCTGGTCTACATGTATAGTGACTATGTCTCCCGAAGTTGACGGAAATTTTATAGCTAAGTGATATGTGGATATTACCACACCAAGCATGTTCAACGAAGGTCTCCCTAACAAAATATTATAAGAGGTGTGAGCATTAACAATAAGGTATCGAATTTTTACCGTTCGCGTCGTTCTCCCTGCTCCGAATTTGGTGAACAAATCAATGTAGCCCTTTGTATTCAGTCGCTCCCCTGAGAAGCCCATGATCGGCTCCGAGTATTGTTGGATTTCTACTTCCGAAATTCTTAACTTTTTGAAAGTGCCCTAGTACAAGATATCCACTGAACTACCCTGGTCTACCAAGGTTTTACTTATTGCAAAGTCTTCAATCTCCATTGAGATCACCATTGGGTCATCGTGTTGGGGGTCAATGGCTTGAAAATCATCATCACAGAATGTGATGGGTGGCATGTGCCGCCAGGGACATGTAGATACGACATTGACATTTTGGATTGCTCGGACGTACTTTTTCCTCGCGGACATAGTGGCTTTGCCTCCTGCAAAGCCTCCTGATATATAGTTGATCACCCCTCTCAATGGCTTCTCCTTAACATCCTGTTCATCATCTTTCTCGGGCTCAACCCTCCTTCTGGTGCCTTCTTCACGCCTCTCCTGGTACCTTGACGTTCTTCGTGGTCGCTCCTCATATCTACCTTCTCGCTTTTCTCTGGAAGAGAATCCCCCTTCCTCCCGTTTGACAAATCTTCTCATGTGTCCTGCTTGTATAAGCTCTTCAATTTTATCTTTCAAGGTAAAACAATCCTCTGTCGTGTGTCCATAATTCCGATGATATCGACAATGCTTAGTGGTATCCGCGTTTGGGGGAGTCGGGACCCTTTGAGGGGTTGCTATTAGGTCGATATTCAAGGCCTCCTCCAAAATTCTCGCTCTGTTAGACACGAGGGGTGTGTACCTGTTGTACTTTGGTTGTCTAGAGTCCTTGAACCTACTGTCAGGTCGTGGCGCTAACACCCTCTCTCTGTCATGTATTTCTTTTCCCGAGTGTCTGATTGGGTCGTACTGCGAAACTCCTTTAATTCTTCCATCTACATAAATTTGGTTGCCCTGGTTCGAAGCTCGTCCAGATTGCTCACGGGCTTCTTGCACAGACTGTCAACGAACGGGCCAGGCTTTAACGCTGTTACAAGGTGGTGCATGGCAACCTCAGGATTTAGATTAGAGATATTCAACGATATCTTCTCGAAGCACTCCATAAACTCTCGCAGAGATTCTCCCCTCTCCTGTCATATATTTACTAACGTCAGAGAAGTGAGATGGTGTGGCTTACTGGTGGCGAACTGAATGCCGAAACGGGTGACCAACGTATCGAAACAATCAATAGAGTTGTGGTAATCGTGTGAACTAGTTGAGTATAGGACCCTTCAGGGACGTTAGAAACATACGACAAAGAATTGCATCATCTGAAGTGTACAACCCTGCTTGGGTGGTGCATACGTCCATGTGTTCCTCTAGATCAGTAGTGCCATCGTACTGGCTCATAGTCAATCCCTTCCAGCGTGCAGGAAGTTCTACCTCCATGATCCCGTCCACGAAGGGCTGGCGTCTGGCTGTTCTGGGTCTCGCACCTGTTTGGTTGGTGGTGGTTCGTACCCTGAATTCATCTCGTCCTGTGCCGCCCTCTCCTTCTCCATTATTGTGAGATTCTTCCCTTTGTTGGGAATTTTGCTCAAGTTGCCTTCGCATCCGCTGGTTCTCCTCTCTCAGGGCATTTATCTCTTCTTCGTTCTTGCGTCTCAATTCCTCCAACTGGCGGTTCATCTCTCGTTCCATCTCCATTGCTACTGTATTTTGATCGACTGCTGCTCTTGTCGACACCATCCTTCTTGAGAATTGTCTGGCCCCACGGTAAGCGACAATTGTACCTGATCGATACTATTTTAGTGCAGAACCAGACGATCTCAAGAACCCTCTGTGTCAAACCTCCTCCTGTTCCTCCCTGGACTCCTCCTAGATCTCCTTGTCGTTTGCACTCCGGGGGTAGGGTATCTGCAGGCACTCCGACACTCAAGTCAGAAAGTGATTCGATATGAGGTGTAATTGGTTCAGTGAGAAAAGCATACCTTTACGTGTTCACTAGGCCTTAATTTATACTAATTTCTTAACGGACCTGTTATTATTATTTGTGGGCCGTTTGTATTCCAGGATCAATTCTTTCCCTTTCCGACTGAGGTTCTACGCATCGGTTCTTTCCTTATTGACTGAGATTGTTCGTTTGTGCCTTTGTTAAAGATCAACTCTTTCCATTCTGAGATTCATTCGTCTGTACTTTTGTCAAAGATTAACTCTTTCCATTCTGAGATTTGTCCATCTGTACTTTTGTCAAAGATCAGCTCTTTCCATTCTGAGATTTGTCCGTCTGTACTTTTGTCAAAGATCAGCTCTTTCCATACTGAGATTTTTCTCGTCTGTACTTTGCCAAATATCAACTCCTTCCTTTTTGGGGTTTGTTCGTCTGTACTTCGCCAAATATCAACTCCTTCCTTTTTCGTGTTTGCCTGTCTGTACTTCGCCAAATATCAACTCCTTCCTTTTTGGCTGAGATTGCGCGCTGCTCCTCTGTACCTCTGTGCCATAATCACATATTCCATTTGTCACATCATTGGGCTGGGATGTACACGGCCAAAAGGGGCCGGGATATATCTGACCATCACTCTTATTGGGCCCTCTGTGTTGTGTTGGAGAAAAGGTGAAAAGCAGGTACCCCAATGATTGGGCCACAACGAATATGCCTCATACTTGAGCCGGGGTGATCCCGACCATTTCTGTCTTATTGGGCCGGGATGTATCCGACCATACACCAACAAAAATATATTAAGTTTTTCTAAATTCTGAAATTTAGAGCATAGACTAGGTCGATTTAGTGTTTTTTCAAGTACAAATAAATATAAAACCTTGAAAACTAGACATATGAAATTTACATATGTAGGAGGTCTAAGACAAATCCCCTCAATTCTTTTAATGTGAAAGTATAAAAAGGATTTAAAAAATATTTCTGATGTATTATTTGAAAGAATATTATACCATATATACATACAATAGTGCTATAATTTGTCATCTATTAAAGGAATGACAATTGCACATATTTGATCATAGAGGTAATAATGCCTAAATTACAGCTAACACAATATTTGATTACATAATATTTGTTAATAGAATATTTGACATATCTTAACACCCCCACTCAAGTTGGTGCATGAATATCACACATTCCCCACTTGAATAGAGACTCATTAAACACTTTGCTTGACACTACTTTAGTGAGAACATCAACCAACTGCAATTCTGATCTTACAAAAGGAAAAGAAATTATTCCAGCTTCAAGTTTCTCTTTGATGAAATGTCTATCACTCTCCACATGCTTTGTTCTATCATGTTGCACCATATTGTGAGCAATTACTATAGCCGACGTATTATCATAGTACAAACTCATAGTTTCATTTTGTTTAAAGCCCAAATTTGATAGCACATTTTTAATCCAAAAAAGTTCACATACACCTAGTGTTATGCCTTTGAATTCTGCTTCAGCACTAGATCTTACTACTACAGGATTTTTTTTACTCCTCTAAGTTACAAGATTTCCTCATACAAAAGTAAAGTATCCAGAGGTAGATCTTTTATCATCTTTTGAACCTGCCCAATCTGCATTAGTGTACCCTTCTACTTTTAAGTTTCCATGATTTGAGAACAAAATTCCTTTTCCAGAAGTGGACTTTAAATATCTCAAAATCCTCTCAACAACATCCATATGAAGCTTTCGTGGGTTATGCATAAATTGACTAACAACAATCACCGCATATATAATATCTAGACGTGTATGAGACAAATTAATTAATTTTCCTACCAGCCTTTGGTACCTCCCTTTGTCTATGTTTGCTGAATTTAAGCATTGAAAGAGTTTATGATTTTGTTGAATTGGTGTATCAACTCCCAAGCAGTCCAGTTTCCGATAGTAAGTCAATACTATATTTTCTTTGGCATAGAAAAATACCATGTTTTGATCTAGCTACTTCAATATCCAAAAAATATTTGAGGTTTCCAAGTTGTTTCATCTCAAATTCAGATGCAAGGTATTGTTGTAAATTAGAAATCTCATCTTGGTCATTTCCTGTAATAATCATGTCATCTACATATATAATCAAAGTTGTAATTTTTCATTTTCTTCTCTTCAAAAATAAAGTGTGATCAAAGGTAATAAATCTATAACCAAAAGACTTCATAGACTTGGTAAACCTTCCAAACCATGCTCTTGGGGATTGTTTTAATCCATATAGAGCCTTCTTTAATTTGCAAACCTTAATTCCAATTGAATTTGTCATGCCTGGTGGGGAATCCATATAAGTTTCTTCTAACATTTCTCCATGTAGGAAAGCATTTTTCACATCAAATTGTAGAAGAGGCCAATATTGGTTTGCTGCTAGTAACAGAAGTTTTCTCATAGTATTGAGCTTGGCTACCGGTGCGAACGTTTCTAGGTAATCTACACCATAAGATTGAGTGTAACCTTTAACCACAAGTCATGCTTTATACATCTCAATAGTTCCATCAGCTCTATTCTTAATTATAAATACTCATTTGCAGCCTACAATTTTCTTCCCTCTTGGTAAGGACACAAGATCCCAAGCGTTTTTTTTTCTAAAGTTGCCATCTCATCAACCATTTCTTTTGTGACACCCCGACTACTATACTAAATAATTATTATTTGATAAAAAGATATGGAATTAATTGTTTTTTTTTTACCA